>Ga0126327_10000179_pt1 | contig 16177 bp, 16 predicted proteins | sample InaspJWI30metaG_FD_101392 | JGI IMG/M metagenome (GOLD analysis project Ga0126327, IMG submission 101392) | Marine gutless worms symbiont microbial communities from Oahu, Hawaii - Inanidrilus sp. 1 OAHU.JWI-30 metaG | ecosystem: Host-associated > Annelida > Digestive system > Unclassified... | reverse complement strand
TCCTTCCGGAACAGTCACCTGGCGGTTGTCTATGGTCAGTGTCGGCATAATCAGTTTTGGATCAAATGGTAGTCAACTTAAACAGCGTTTACTTTCCGGCCGTCCAATGCGGAAACGGACAGTGTCCCAATCGGATGTGCTCCTCTAATTCATCCCGGTATAACGCTACCAGGCTCTGGACCGGACCTGCCGCACCGGGGGCAAACGCGCAGTAAGCATGCCACAAGCGGTCCGCCATCTCCCCAATTGTGTCTATGTATCCCATTTCACCTTCGCCTACCTCGATCTGCTGCAAAAGCTCCCGGAGGTAAGGAATGCCCTCACGACAAGGGGTGCACCACCCGCAGGACTCCCGGGCGAAAAAATTCATCAGATTTACCGTGGCCCGCAAGAGGCAGGTATCTTCGTCAAAAACCATAATCGCGGCGGTTCCCAGCCGGTTGCCCACGGCTTTCAGGCCCTCGAAGTCCATTTCGATATCGTAGTGCTCCGCCGGCAGAAAGCCGGTTGAGGCCCCACCGGGCAGGCAGGCCTTAAATGGCGCCTTGCCACTCATGCCCAGACAGTGGGTCTCGATGATATCGCTCAGCTTGATGCCCATGGGCAGTTCGTAACAACCGGGGCGTTTAACCCGGCCGCTGATAACATATAGCTTGGTACCGGCGCCGTCTTCGGTCAACGCCAAGTCTTTGAACCACTGGGCACCATGGCGGACAATGTGGGAAACACAACATAACGTCTCCACGTTGTGAACCACAGTGGGCTGCTGCCAGAGTCCTCTTTCGGTCGGGTACGGCGGCGGCTTCCGGGGCGTGGGCCGGCGCCCTTCGAGGGCATTCAACTGGGCCGTGCCTTCCCCGCAGATATAGCGGCCGCCGCTGCGATGGACGTCAATATTGAAATTGAACCCGCTGCCGAGTATGTCCGTACCCAGGTAGCCTGCCTGGACAGCCAGTTCGATTTCCCGCTCCAGGATCCGGGCGGCGGATTCATATTCCGGTCGAATGAAAATGATGCCCAGCTCCGCCCGAAAAGCGCAGGCGGTAAGAGTCATCCCCTCGATCAACTGGTGCGGATCGGCATGAATCAAAATACGATCCTTGAATGTTCCGGGCTCCATCTCATCGGCGTTGCAGACCAGGTAACGGGGAAAGGGGGCATCCTCCGCCACAGTGGAAAGTTTGACCCCCGCCGGAAAACCAGCCCCGCCCCGGCCAAGCAGCAGGGCATCCTGGATGACCGGCAGCAGGTCTTTAAACCCCGTCTTGGCTTGCGGCATCACCTGCCGCAGGGCGCTGTAACCGCCGCTTTCTTCATACTCGGCCAGGGTTGCGATCCGATCTGGTTTCCGGTTCTGTAACAGCACTTGCGGGTACATGATGTCCTTACCTGACCTCCTTCTTACCGGCGTCGGCGGTAAGCTTGGCTATTACGTCATCGATGTGATCGGGCGTCAGCGGCCCGTAAATGATTTTGTTGACCAGCATGGCCGGCGCCCGGTCGCAATGACCGATACAGCAGACGGGCAGCAGGGTGAAAAGGCCGTCTGCCGTGGTCTGGCCGTCGTTTATCCCCAACTTCCGGCTCAGGTAATCCTTAACGGTCTGGCCGCCGTCGAGTTCACACAGCAGGCTGTCGCTGACGTGGATTACATAGCGGCCCACGGGTTCACGGTAGACAAATGTGTAAAAGGTCGCCAAACCTTCGATCTCCACCGGGTCCATGCCCAGCAGGTCGGAGGCGGCCAGCACCGCTTCATCGGTGAGGTAGCCCAACGATTCCTGCAGCGCGAACATCACGTCCACTGCCAGCTCCCGCGGGTGGGGCGCACCGGCAATCATGTTGGCAAGTCTGTCTTTCAATTCTGGCGGCACCATAGGGTTTCGCACCTGTCTGTTTACCGGTCGATGTCCGGCATGATGTAATCCACCGACCCGATGATGGCGATCAGGTCCGATATGGACCAGCCGGCGGCCAACATGGGCAGCACCTGGACATTGGCAAACCCGGGGGCCCGAATCCGCATGCGGTACGCATAGCCCAGACCGTCGCTCACCACGTAGTAGCCCTGCTCCCCGCGGGGAATTTCACAGGCCGCATAGGCTTCGCCCCGGGGCATGGCGGGACCGCGGGTAACCGTGATAAAATGGTGAATCAGACTTTCAATGTCCTTGAGCATTTCCCGACGTTCAGGCACCACGTACCGGTAGTCATCGGTTTTGTATCGGCCCGGCGGCATGTCAGCGGCCGCCTGGCGGATGATACCCAGGCTCTGCCGCATCTCGGCCACCCGCACCTGGTAGCGGGCATAGCAGTCCCCGGCCTCCGTGGTCGGCACTTCGAAATCAAATGCCTCGTAACCGGAATAGGGCAGCTTCTTGCGCAGGTCCCAGTCCAACCCGCAGGCCCGCAGATTCGGGCCGCTCACGCCCCAGTCCCGGGCATCTTCCAGGCTGATTTTTCCCACGCCCATTGTCCGTTGTTTGAAGATGATATTGTCGGTGATCAGGGCTTCGTATTCACGCAGGCGGTCTGCGAATATGGCGGTAAACCCATCCACGGCCGCCCGCCAACCATCCGGCAGGTCCTGGGCGACCCCCCCCGGTCGAAACCAGGAGGGATGCAGCCGGCCGCCGGTGATCAGTTCGACGATGTCGAGTATCATCTCGCGTTCGCGGAACGTATAGAAGGTCGGCGCCATGGCCCCCACATCGTGGGCCAGGGTGCCGAAATAGACCAGATGGTTGCTGAGCCGGAAAAGTTCACTGAGCATCACCCGGATGAACTGGGCCCGGTCGGGTACGTGTATGCCTCCCAGTTTTTCGACGGCCAGAACATACGGCAGATTATTGGCGGCTCCGGCCAGATAGTCCACCCGATCGGTGTAGGGAATATATTGCAGCCAGGTCTGGCGTTCTCCGATCTTTTCGGCTGCCCGGTGGTGGTAGCCGATCTCCATTTTCAAATCGGTAATCTCTTCACCGTCCAGCGTAGCCACAAAGCGCATCAGGCCATGGGTGCTAACGTGGTGAGGACCGATATTGAGAATCAGCTTGTCCGCGCCCTCCCCGGCACCGGCCAGGGCGCCGCCGTCCATGGGCTGGCGATCACGCGCGTCGGCCCGGGTATACGGCGGCATTTCCGTGGCCCGTCCGGGATAGGACTTGCGCAGCGGGTGCCCTTCCCAGTCGTAGGGCATGAGGATCCGCCGTAAATCCGGGTGGCCGTCAAAGCGGATGCCGAACATATCGTACACTTCCCGCTCGTACCAGTTGGCCGCGGGCCACACCTCCGTGATGCTGGGTGCGACTGAATCTTCTCCGGTCAGGGGCACCTTCAGGCGCAGCCGTCCGGGCGGGTCGAAGGCGGTCAGGTGGTAGACCAGAGTGTAATCCGGGTACCCGTCCGGTTCCCGGCGGGCCGATTCGTCAATGGCCGTAAGATCTTCCAGGCGTTGATACCGAACACCGGGCCTGGTTTTCAGATACCGCAGGATTCCTTTAATCTTTGCCGGGGAGGTTGCCAGGGTAATAAAGTCCGAAGTTTCCGGCTGTAGGGTGATCTCCGGGCCGAACTGCGCCTGCAGCTCCGCGGCCAGGGTCTGTTCTGCGGCCGACAGGTCCATCCGGGCAGACGGGGGCGTCCACATCAGATCCGCCCGGCTCTCCCGGAAATCCGGTGGGATTACCGAGGTCCCCCTCAGGGCGGTACCCTGCATCCCCGGCCCGCGCGGATCGCGGGATTTGGTTTCCTGGTCGACCAGGACCGGCCCCTGGCTGCCCTGGGAGCCGCCGTCCAAATGGAAAATCGCCCGCGCCGGTTTTTCCGTGGTAATTTTTTTCTGGAGCACGGTAAGCCCCTGCAGGACGGCCTCGGGCCGTGGGGGACACCCCGGGATATACACATCCACGGGCAGGATCTGGTTGATGCCCTGGACAACGCTGTATGCATCGTACATACCGCCGGTATTGGAACACGACCCCATGGATATCACCCATTTGGGTTCGGCCATCTGTTCATACAGACGGAGCACGACCGGGGCGATCTTTTTAAAAACAGTGCCTGAGATGATCAGCAGATCCGCCTGGCGGGGGGATGCCCGCAGCACCTCGGCGCCGAAGCGCGCGATATCGTAGCGTCCGGTGAATGCGGTGGCCTCTTCTACAAAACAGCACGACAGGCCGAAAAACATCGGCCACAAGCTGCGCGCCCGGGCCCAGTTGAGAATCTGGTCCACCGGCTTCAGCCAGGGATCAAGCAGCCCTACCGCTTTGTCGAGGTCGGTCCCCAATCAAGTCCTCCTTTGCGCCAGATGTAGATCAGGCCCAGGATCAGGATGAAAATGAAAAACGTGATCTGCAGCCAGCCTTGCCAGCCCAGTGATTTGAATGACACCGCCCAGGAGAAGATATAGGCACTCTCCACGTCAAAAATAAGAAAGAAAATTGCCACGAGATAGAATGAAATGGGATAACGCAGGCGGGCGTTGCCGGTGGGGATAATGCCGCTTTCGTAGGGTCTGAGCTTTTCGGCGCCCGGTTTTCGTTCGCCCAGCCAGGTTGAGATAAACACCAGGATACCGATCAGTACCAACACCGCCAGGCTGTATACCCCGAGGCTGAATATCCCGGGGACCCAAGGTGATAAGACACCGAATGTTTCCACAGGCGGCATGTCTCCTCCGTCAGGTGCGGGTCCGTTCAGAATGCGAGGCCGCGCTTTAACTGTTTCAGGCTGCGCGTGAAGGTCTGGTACTAAGGCGCACAGTCGTCGTGCTGTGTGGATCAACCGCCACGGGCAGGAAAAGCGCGCGGCAGTCGTCATCCGGAGCGCACCCGGCCTTGCTGGTAGCCGGAAGGATATTAGAATGCAAGCCACCGCTGGGCGGGTGCTTTTGACCGGTAGATGCGGTCATTGTTTAAGCATCAATCGTGCAATCGATACTTTCAGTAAAACAACCGTCTACCGGGTTGTCAAGGGAATCGAAAACTTGAAGATGAATTGACAGGCCGCCCAGGTTCCTGACTCGCTCTTGCAAAGCCAGGGATCAAGCGGTTGGACGATGCGATAAGAGCCATATTAACTTATGGCCAGAAAGGCCCATAGAGGCTAGCACTTCAGGCTTTCCAAGAGCGTGCCGAGTACCTGTTGCGCATCGGATAATGCCCGGGACGGATTGCCGGATTGGGCAATCCACACCGCCGCCTCGTCCATAGCCCCGGAAAGCAGATGGGCCAGGGCGTCCACGGCTATCGGCTTGATCATTTTCTGGTCCAATAGATCCTGCAGACACGCTTTTAACAGAGACAACCCGCTGCCGGGCAGATGCTCGTCCACGGAGCGGTAGGTGTTCCAGGCGAGTACAGCAGGGGCGTCGATTACCACGATTTGCTGCAGGGCCGGGTCCGAGTAGGCCTTTAAGAAAGCATTGCAGCCGGAGATCAGACCGCCCCAAAGATCCTGCGCTGCGTCGGCATCGGCCTCGATCCGGTTGCCGATCTCCATTTGAGCCTCTTTGAAAACCGCGTAAAAGAGGTCCTTTTTACCTTTGAAGTGATGATAGAGGGCGCCGCGGGTGACCCGGGCCTTTTTGACAATGGCTTCGGTGGAGGCCGCAGCATATCCTTTCCGGCTGAACTCTTGCATCGCTACCGACAACAGGCGCTTGATCGTGGCTGCCGATTGTTCTTTCTTGGTGATCTTTGCCTGTGTTTCCATTTTTTTCCTCCCACAGCGTTGACATACACACTGTATGTATTAATCTTTGTTCATACAGACAGTATGTATGTATAACATAATGTCAATCAGCGATCAAATCGATATAGGAGGAAAACCCATGAAACTCACATCCAGCTATCCGGTGATATGCACCGATAAAATACAGGAATCACATGATTTTTATAAAAGCAACTTTGATTTCGAGACCACCTTTGAAGCGGATTGGTATGTGAGCCTGCGCTCACGGCAAAATGCCAATTTCGAGCTTGCCCTGCTGGATTACCGTCACCCCAGCGTACCGGAAGGCTTCCGGGAACCTAGCCGGGGAGTGCTGATCAATTTTGAGGTGGAAAATGTGGATGCGGAATATAACCGCCTGAAAGATAAGGACCTGCCTATGGCCCTTGATCTAAAATCAGAAGAGTGGGGCCAGCGCCATTTCATCACCCATGACCCCAATGGCATTCTCATCGATGTAATTGAAAATATCGAGCCAGCGGCAGATTTCGCCGGGCAGTTTCAAGAGTGAACCCAGCCACTCGTAATCAGGGGTGCGCCCCGTTGCCGAGTGCTTGAATCAAAAACTCGGCAGGATGAGGGCTTAGCGCTAAGCAAACTAGAACAGCGCCAAGGCCTTTTCGCTCAATTCTTTCGTAAACTCGATGTGCATCTCGCAGCCGCCAAAGGCCATGAAATTGATTGCCACAACGCGGGCAGTCATTTTCACGGGTTTTTCAGCACCGCCGACCTGGAGCTTGAAACTGAGCTTCAAAACCTCACCCAACAACGCTTCAGCCTCTACCTGTTTGTTGAGTTTCAGTTCCAGGCAGGCACCACCCGGCGAGACTTCGGTGAAGCGCGCATTCCGGGACCAATCGTCGGCAGTCTTTTCGGTGTCGATCACCTCAATTGTCGCCACAACTTCGGATGACCGGCTGTCGCCCCCGCGTCTTTCAATATTTTGCTGCACGATGAGATCGCTGGTCTTTGGCCGGGTGTTGCAAAACGATTGCAGTGTATGCTCCAGCTTTGGCTGCTCTTCCATCCAATTAAAGCGGTGGGATTTCTCCAGGCATTTCAAACGGCAATCCGTAACGGCAACGGCAGTATAGGTACAGACGGAAAAAGAGAAAAAGTGATCGGCACCGAAAATATCGCCGGACTGCACTTCATGCACCGTGATGTCCTCTTCACCCTCTGGGTCCGGACAAATCATTTTCAGTTCGCCTTCTTCTACCAGGTACAGCCGTCCGTCTATATCCCCCTGTTTAAAAACAGTAGCATCAGTGGGATAGGAAACATCTTTCAGGGCGAAACACAGGATAGTGGTCTCTTCCTGGTTCAATTCCGAACATACCGCGTCCCAGCGTTCGAGGTGTTCGGGATCAATCGAGCAGCTTTTTAACTCTTCAATTGCCTCCCCGGCAGCAATAATGGTGTTCAACGCCATGGGGGTTTCATCATACATACGCGCATGGAGCTGTTCTGCCCTGTCAAAATCACCACTTTTGGCACAAGCCGCTATCATCTCAAGAAACAGCTCGGCAGCACCGTCCTGGTCATCGGCGGCAATCAGTGCTCCCAATCGGTCTTCCTGGGCGGCAAGATTCAACCCGCCCGCCGGCCCCTGCTCCGGGACCTGCGCCGACCCTGTCTCGCCTCCTTGTATTGATCCGGCGACCCCTTGCTTGGTAATAGACAGCGGTGCGCCGCACTGCTTGCAGGCGACTTTAATGCCCGCATCCGGTATTTTGGCCGCATCCACATTAAACGACGTCTGACATGCCTGGCATTGAATTTTCATGGCTGTTTCTCCTGGCTATATATAGGGATCAATACTATCTCCCGGTATCCGTCAAATCGCCCCCATTATGGATGCCGGAGGCATTACTGCAGAACAGTCTATCTATTTGATCGGCTATCCAAGGCTGAGCGTAAGCTAGAATTTCGGGCAGGGATGGAAAAAGCGTGTTCTGGGAACCGCTTCCTTAAACAACTGTATCTATATCGGGCTGTTATTACAATAAAAATTATCATCACCGCTTTTTACGGAGATGCTGCGACAATTTCGGTGATCGCAATTTCAAATTAGGGTTTCAATCCGTAGCGGTATGCGCGTATAAAACCATGGCAACAACCGCCGCCAGGCACAAAAATCCTCTTAAACAACCTCCAAAGATCACCCCCGGCACCACTGAATCGTACAGTGAATTTGAGGTCCTTCTTCAAATTCACCCACCTATGAGGCTGCCCGCAAGCCGCTCAACAAGTAAATGACTGCCGAACGAAAACTCTCGGCAAAATCGAGCTGGAAATGCTGGAACTCGGGCATCTCCAGTACCTGCCGCTGGGTAGCCGACAAGTCGGTCATGGTGTACAGCCCAATGGAAGCGGCCTGCTGCTGCTGCAAAAAGGTCAAGGCCTGCTCGCTGGTTAGGTCCGGGAAAAACCGGCACAGGACGGTAGACAACTCGCCGAACTCGTGGTTAGCCATGTGTTTGAATCCAATCAGACTCTCCCGGGAGGCTTTCTTCTCCAGGTGGGCATACAGAACGGAGACGAGCCGCAGCAGCCGCTCGTGTCGTACGAGCACTTTTACCCAAATATCGGCAAAGCTTTCCACTGTACAGGCAGAGATGCCCGCATATTGATCCACCAGGTCGCGACGCCAAAGGCGGACATCGTGTTTTAAAAATTCAAAGAAGATCTCCTCTTTGGACCGGAAGTATTTATAGAGGTTCGACCGTGTGAAACTCGCTTCCCGGGCAATAGCCGCCAGGGTGATCTTCTCGAACGTAGAGCTTTCATACAGGCGTGCCGTTGCCTCTAAAATCGCCACGATCCGCTGCTCCTTCTGTTCATCCGTCCGCGCTCTTTGCCAGTTCATATTACGCTTTCCCGTTTGCAGCTCTCATTAGATTTAACCTTCTTTATGTAATTCGCTCCCGCCGGCGAAGGATGCTTATCTCCTCCTCTTGACGGGGAAGGCCGGGTGGGGTGATGCTGATTGCAGCTCAACCCTGATAGAATTAGAAGCTGTCCGGATTGTTCACCCTCCCTCAACCCCTCCCGCCAAGGGAGGGGAGAACTCCGTTTTCATAGGAGAAAAAAGGTTTACGGACACCGGACTGCTGACACCGGACTCCTGACCCCGGACGCCTTGGGCAGGATCACTTTGCGGGTGGAACCAGCCCACTTTCAACCATCTGCTCAAAAAAATCCACAGTCGATTCCTCTATTGGCCGGTAGGTCATCCCCAGCTCTTTAATACTTTTGGAATTATCCGCCCGCCAGGCGTGGTTGACGTTCAGGCTGACCATCTTGCGGGTCATCCCCTTGTCCATGATCGGCCCCACCAGCCATACAAGCCACTTGGGCAGAGCTTTTTTCGGAAACGGGTAAGCGTCGCCGGAATGCGCCCGCAGGGCTTTGGCGAGTTCGGGAAAGCTGGAATTGTGACCGGAGGTAACGTGGCGGCCCTTGGCCCCCGGAGTGACCGCAGCCCGATAGTGGGCATCGGCCAGATCACGGACATCGACGACACCCATCCCCCAGTCCGGCACCCCGGACTTCATAGTTCCATCTCCGAACTGCCGGATCAGGTTGAAGCTTTCCGAGGTCCCCCGGGGGTTTATACCCGGGCCGATCACCAGGGAAGGATTGATGACGACCAGGTCCCAGCGGTCCTGCGCCTGAACAATCTTCCAGGCCTCCTTTTCGGCCACGGTTTTAGAATAGGAATAGGGCTGGTGCGCCAAAGAAGAGGTCTGGTTCCAATCTTCTTCGGTAAAGACACCGCTGGCAGACAGGGTCAGGTCGGCATTGTCGCCGTAGATGGCCGCACAGCTGCTGGTCAAAACAACCCGCTGTACAGTTGCCGTTCGATTGGCCGATTCCAGGACATTGCGGGTACCCAGCTGGGCCGGTTCGATCAGCTCCTTTTGCGGATCATTTACAGCCATTACAAAAGGAGAGGCGGTATGAAAGACCACTTCGCATCCCTGCATGGCCTCGTCATAGGATCCCTCCGACAGTAAATCGGCCTTGAAGTATCGGATGTCTCCCGGCGCCTTTTCCGCCAGAGCGTTCAGGTATTTGAGTTTTTCGGGATTTTCCGGGTCCCGGACCGGGGCGTGTACCGTAAACCCCTCTTCCAGAAGCTTTTTGACAATCCAGCCGGCGACATACCCTGTAGCGCCCGTGACCATAGCCATTTTAAAATCATGTGTATTTTCCATTGGTTTTCCTTTCAAAAGTTATTAAGAGACGTCATGTCACCAAAAATAAGAGTCTCCACGTCTCTTGTCAAGCCAATTAGTGATACTTTTCTCGACACCGTGATGGATTATTCAAAGCGGCAGTCTCATCCTTCTGATGAGTATAAGGTTGATGCCGATGCACCGCTCAACTTGACGAAGCCATTGGAGTGTGTCAGCTTAAACTGAGTCTCAAACATATCTAAAAAAATCCAGGAGGCCCCTATGTCGTACGATTTCAATGCTGACGAAGTTTTCAAATTGGCCATTCGCATAGAAGAAAATGGTGCCCGGTTTTACCGTAAAGCGGCTGAATTTCAATCAGATGACGAAAACAGGTCACTTCTCGAAAAATTGGCCGCCATGGAGGATGTCCACCAACGCACATTTGAGAAAATGCAGGCCGGCCTGACTGCCGCCGAAAAAGCGCCCACCGTGTTCGACCCTCAGGGAGATTCCGCCCAGTACCTGATGGCCATGGCCGACATGCATGGTGGTGAGGGGAGCCCTTCGGCGGCTGATGCGCTCACCGGTGAGGAATCGATTCTCGAGATCATCGACATTGCCATTGGCCTGGAAAAGGAATCTATCCTGTTTTACCTGGGCTTGAAAGACCTGGTCCCGTCCGACCTGGGCCAGGAAAGGGTATTTGAAATTATCGACCAGGAACGTCAGCACATTGTGCAGCTCAATGGTTTTCGCAAAAAATTACAGGGTTAACCGGTTCATACACCGGTCTTGACAGGATGACGCGGCCTTTAAAAGCGCGGGTAACCGTCGCCCTTTCCCACCATCGCCCCGAATTTGTCCGGCCTGCGGCCGATCTCATGGCTGACCACGCGGCGGTATTCCTGGAGGAACCGCCCTCGCGGGCGTTAGATGAGATGCTGCGGGGAGATATCCCCATCGAAAACTATGTCGCTATGCTGGATACTGAGTATCCCGAGTTCAGTTTCCGCATGGCTGCTGCTTTAAGGCGGCTTTTTGCAAAAGGCATAATGATTTTTGGCGTTGAACCGTATTTGGCCCATTTAATCGAGATCCACGAATTATTCGCAGATGGGGGTTCCCCCGCCGACCTCCAGCCGGACACCACCCGCAAGCGTGTCTATCTGGCAGAACATGCAGCCACGGGTGCGCTGCTCGCCTTTTATGAGGCCGCGGCCCGCGGTTCTTTTTCCCAGTTGATAAAAACCGTAAAAGGGTTTGCCCACCAGGATGCACGTCGCTTTGTGCTACGCGACCGTTTGCGGGCGGCAGAACTGGCCAAGGTTATCCCAGACCACTCTTCAGCCTATGTCGAAACAGGACAGATGCACTATGCGCTCTGGCGCTATCTGCGTGATGAACTGGGCACCGGTTTCCATGTGCGACCAAAATTTCTGCTGGACCTGACAAAAACCCCACCCGGGGTGAACAAGCATCTGTACGGCCCCGGTGATCTTCTCACCCTGATGTATATTTTCCATCCCGGCTCGCATGATGTCCGCGAAAACCTGCTGGCGGCCCAAAGCCTGATCTACCACAGACTTGATACCAAAGTGGAAATGTCGCCAACCGATGAAGATTATCCCCATGCCGACCAAGATATGTCGGTTCTCGCACGGGTTGGACAACTTTCCATGTCGGATTGTCGCCGCTTATATGGTCGCATACGGGAAGAAAAACCCAGGCGGGCATTGAATATTGTGGACCATTACCTGGCCGGGAAGTAGGGCGGCGGGCCTGCGAGTCCCCGAATCCACCTGGGCGGAAATGCGGCCATCCCGGCAGCGGCCCCCGCCAGGGCACCCAGGAGTGCACCGCGTCCGGCATTATCGCCCCCAAGCATGGTGTTGACGATCAGCATCTCTTCCGGATCGGCATGATATTTCAAGGCCAGGTAAATAACCGCCGGAACGGCTTGCTCCACCTAGCAGGCGGTACTCAAGAAACGACCGACGACCGCGGCATCGGGCAGTTTCAACCACTTCCTGAAAGGGTGTCCCAGCAACGGATTCTGCTGGGAGTCTATAGCGGCTAAAATGGCCTCCCGCAGTGAGCGACCACCTATTACCTGCAGAAACAGGTCGTTAAACAGGTCGGCCGCAATTCTCATCCGGTCACCGGGGTGGGTCAAGGCCAGGTGTTCACGGGCGGCCTCCCGGGCTCGGTGCGAACGCCCCCGGTAGTGAACCAGAATAGGCACCATCCCTGCCAGGCCGCCAATGTGCTTCTCCTCGCGACCACATTTTTTCGGTGACCGCCCCAGGGCATAGTTTTTGAAAAAATTGCGGTGACACTCTTCAATATACGTATCCCGATGTTTACCGGGGGTGGTCATAAAATGAATGTAGCGCTGCAGGTAGTCCTCAGCTCGGTAGGCGCTCAGATGGCTCATGGACGCCATCAGCAAACGGGCGAGTTTTATATTGAGTGTGTTTTCACCGGCTTTAAGAAATTGGTGATAGTGGACGCCCGGCCGGCCCCAGTATTGGGCCTGGTCGTGTAGAATTTCTCCTTTTGGATTGGGCGCGGTGTAATTCGATCGCCAGAGGATGCTGTCCGGATGTTCAGGCTTGGGAGCAATAAAATCCGAAACGCGCCCGTAATCACGAAAGAGCGCCTGCCGATCATAGTACCAGTGAACCAGCATGGCCAACGCATCACCGATGAACAATCCGTAAAGCGCAGCTTGCAGGTTTGAGTTATCGCGAGGCTTCTTGTTCATCTGCATTTTTGTCAGGTCTGCCTTCATTTCAAGAATATGGAAAGGATTTCATCGAGTTCGTCTGCACAGGCCTGTTGATCTTGATAGGTATAACCGGCCGTCTTCATATACGTCGATTCCCGGCTGGAGCGGTGGAAAGGCAAAGAGTGCGTTTACGATTGTCCGCAAAGAACCACAACGTTGAGCCACAACAGCTCCGGCATCCGGTGCAATACCATAGAGACCGGCATTCCCCGTCGCAGTGTAATCTATAGAATCGGACCACATCGCCGCCTGTACGACACTCGGCGGAATAAACACCGCACACACAGATTCCGGGACCCGCACAACACCTGCCAGCAATTGGAAAAAGTCGCTCTCCTCGGGCGTGATCTGTTGAAATGTGACCAATCGACCGGGTATCAGAAAAGGCTGAAGTTTATGCAACTGGCCCCTAAGGTTTCGGTACCAGGCGCCTATTTGTGGATCAGGTGTTTCCTTGGTACGTTCTCCAGTCAGGGGGTCATTCACAGGCTTTTTCATTTTCATTTCCGTAATGGTTAGCGGCTATTCGATTACTACGGCCGCTAACCATGAAAGGCAGGGCTTGTGTATCAGCCCTGCCTGATCAGGTTTTAAAATTCTATAAAGAAAACGAACGGCTCGCCGAGTTAAGTACCTCTTAGGCTAAATCCGGCAGTTGCCATCCGATCTGTGAAGACATCTGTTTATAAAGTAACCGATCGTAGCGATCGCAAGCAGTGTTCCTATCATGACAGGCCTCCTTTCGAATCAGCCCATGACATCAATACCCAGGTCACAGCCCAGGTGCGGATCGGGACGTTCACATTCAAAATTCACTTCGCGGGTATCCACGTGACCCTCGTTGTTGTCATCCCAGTAATCTTCAATTTTATTTTCTGCCATTTTGGCACCTCCATCGCTGGGTTAGTGTTGGAATTAGATATAAGATATAACCTCGGCAGGCTGGCGCAATGAGGCCTGTTTTGGGGCAATCTGGTAGGATCAACCCCCCAATACAGGGCTATCGATTGAAGGTTTGTGATCGAGGGTGTCTTGCGTCGGGCGCATCAAGTCGGGATAACATCAACGAACGTAATATCCATACTCTTTAGCATTGACATTGTTACGCTTTTCCCACCCGAGGGTTGATGAGGGCGTCGGACCATAATCGTGCCCCGGCCAGACGACTGTGTCTTCCGGCAGCTCCATGAGGCGTCGGATCGAAGCACCCAGGGTGGGCCGATCACCCCCCATAAGGTCTGTCCGGCCGCTGTCACCGACAAACAATGTATCCCCGGTGAACAGGTTGCCTTCGGCATACAGGCAGACGCCGCCGGGGGTGTGCCCGGGCGTGTGGATAACGTCGAAAGCAATATTTCCAAGCACCAGGGTTTTTTCCTCGGAAAGAAAGTGGTCCGCCGCGGGGTAGCCGCGGGCATCCGCCTCGTGAATGATGATACGGGCCCCGGTCAACTCCTTGAGGCGGCCGTTACCGGCCGTGTGGTCCCCGTGCGCGTGGGTATTGAAGATGGTAATGATGGTGAGGCCGGCTTTATCCGCCTCATCGATGATATAGTCCACATTGGGTCCCGGATCGATAGCCATGCCCTGGTGCGTCTGTTCGCAGCCAACCAGGTATGAAAAGTTATCATATGGGTCCATTTCAAGTTGTTTGATTATCATACGGCACCTCTGGTTGACCGGACAGCGGCACTGATTATACCGAGCGTCTAATTACCGGCAGGTTGTCCGGCCAGTCTCATAACTGGTTTCTCTTCTATGGGCCAATGGACGAAGGCAGCCATCACGCCGAAGGCTACCCCCAGCCACCAGACACCGTCGTAACTGCCAGTCCGGTCATAGAGCCAGCCGCCCAGCCAGACACCGCTGAAGCTGCCGATCTGATGGCCCAGAAAGACAATGCCGTATAGCAGAGCCATATAGCGGGTCCCGAACATCACAGCCACCAGCCCGGAGGTCGGGGGTACCGTGGCCAGCCACAAAAAACCCATCACAGCGCTGAAGATCAGGACAGACGGTAAGGTCAAGGGTAAAAGTAGAAACAAGGTGATGGCAACGGCCCGCCCGAGATAGATTCCGACCAGCAGGTTTCTTTTAAAGACTCGCCCGGACCACACACCGGACAAAAACGCCCCGAAGACATTGCATAGTCCAATCAGGGAGATGCTCCAGGCCCCCAGGCGGGCATCGAACCCGTTGTCGGTAAGAAAAGCAGGCATGTGGGCGGTGATGAACGCCACATGAAAACCGCAGACAAAAAAACCGGTCACCAGCAGCAGAAAGGAGCGGTGCCCCAGGGCCTTTGCAGGGCCTCGGATACCGTCTGCTCCCGCGCGACTGTCTCGGTCTCCGCCTTTCCGGAATAAGGCGCCAGGGGAATGGCCAGCAGGGCCATGGACAGCGCGGAAGCGGCCAGAATATTCAAAGCGGCGATCCAGCCGAAACTGTTGATCAACTGCTGGGCAATGGGCACGACTGCAAACTGGCCCAGAGATCCGGCCGCGGTACCCAGTCCCAGAGCCAGCTGACGCCGGGATTCACCTACCGCACGGGCCATGGCCGGCAGAACGATGCCGAATGAGGTGCCGGCAATGCCGGCCCCGACCAGCAGGCCGGCTGAACTGTGCAGCACCCAGATGCTCTCAACCCCGGCCATGAGAGCTATCCCGCCGGCATAGAGCAGGGTGCCGCCTACCAGAACCCGAACGTTGCCGTAGCGATCTGCCAGACCGCCGGCAAACACGGCCACGATCCCCCAGAAAAGATTCTGGATAGCCAGAGCCATGGATATCGCCTCGCGGCCCCATCCATTGGCTTCAGTCAGAGGTTTGATAAACAGTCCGAAGCTCGATCGGTAGCCAAACGACAGCAACAATAGCAGGCAGGCGGTTGTCATCAGGAAGTATATCGAGCCGTTTGCCTTATAATCGACGGGTTTCTGCAAACACAGCCATCTCCCGGTTATGTCAAAACCATAGTTTAAGAAATAAGGGCCGCCTAGTAGATGTCAAGCACGCGTTCAAAGGAGCATGCAGACCTCCCGGATGCATTGGCGGTTTCGGTACGCACTAAGATAATAATTTACGCCCCATGGTTGTAATGACCAGCTAACATCTTATGGTTAAAGGGTATACTCGCCATATTCTCGCGGCAAACGAACGCAACTTATCCCTGTGAGGCTGAAAGCATGTTCCGAAGAACGAAAATTATGGCCACCCTCGGTCCGGCTACAGACCCGGCCGAGATCCGCGAAGAGATGATAGCCGCCGGCCTTGACATGATCCGTATCAATTTTTCCCACGGTGATCTGGCCGAGCACCAAAGCCGAATTGAAAAAATGCGCGCCTGCGCCCGGGCGCATGGCCGGCATATTGGGGTCCTCGCGGATCTCCAGGGACCAAAAATCCGAATCGGCCGATTTTCAGGCGGCCCCGTGACACTTGAAAACGGTTCCGCGTTTGCCCTCGAC
>Ga0126327_10000175_pt1 | contig 16376 bp, 6 predicted proteins | sample InaspJWI30metaG_FD_101392 | JGI IMG/M metagenome (GOLD analysis project Ga0126327, IMG submission 101392) | Marine gutless worms symbiont microbial communities from Oahu, Hawaii - Inanidrilus sp. 1 OAHU.JWI-30 metaG | ecosystem: Host-associated > Annelida > Digestive system > Unclassified... | reverse complement strand
TGACATGGCTTTTCAAGGCTGGACATTTGATCACATGATAGCGGGCCGGGAGTGGGCGGTTTTCAAAAAGTAGGGCTGTCCGGCTATAGATCTACTTACCTTTGCTGCCGCCGGCGGCAGCAAGCAGCGTAATCCCGGGCAAGGCCGGATCTGCCCGGGGTTTTGCATTCCATATCCGCCCCGGCAGGTATCAGCCGCCTGACTCCCGATGGCCGCCCACAGGCCGATGGCCGGACCTTCCAGGCGCCCTTTCCTAATAGCATACAGCCACATTCAATAGTTGCGTTTCTATCCGCTGCCGGCGCGAAGGATATGCTTTCAGCGGGGCCGATTTGACGATATCAGTGCGGGTTTTGGTCCCGGATTGGACTAATTTGGATTCAAATGGACTGTATGGTTTTTTGATCACTAAAGCTTTTGGTAAAAATGCGGATAGTACAATTAATGGCTGTTTGTTTGTAACAGATTGAAATTTATGATATACAATACAATTTAGTGTATTCCTTCAAGTTGCGGGAGACTTCTGAATGCGGCCTTTGCAGAATCGGGCTGATCTGAACAAGGTTTTTGACCGGAATTTAAACGTGGAGCTCTAAATTGTATAGTATTCCGAAATCCATCAAGCTGTCGGCCTACGTTCTGATAACAGTGTTCTTTTTAAAATTTGCGGCAGTTGCCATCGCCGGCGACAAGCACGAACCACCGCTCATGCCGTTACATGAAATCCTTGAGGTTGTTACCAAAACCAATCCTGAAATATTGGAGGCTTTGGAACGCTATCACAGTGTCAAGGCGGAACGCTCCATTGCCACGGCCGGCTATTGGCCCGAAGTGGGGACCGAATTGGCTGCCGGCCCCGAAGTGACCGATGGTATCCAGACCGGCAATGTCCGTGAGAACCTGACTGCCGCCACGGCAACACTCTACGCACGGCAGAACTTGTGGAGCGGCGGAAGAACCAAGGCCTTCGTCAATGAAACCGATGCCCGCATCCTGGCTGCTGCTTACGAGGTAATGAATGTGGCCAACCGGGTTTTCCTGGAAACGACCGAGGCCTACATCCAGGTGCTGCAAGCCCGCCAGCTGCTGCGGTTTTCAGAAGAAAACGTCCTGACCCAGGAGAAAATACTAGAGCAGGTCAAGGAGAAAACGGCCGCCGGGTTCCAACGTATTTCGGATTTAAATAACTCGGAAGCTCGCCTGGCGCTGGCCCGGGGCAACTATGTTTCCAAGCAGCAGGATTTAAATCAGGCCGTTGTCCAATTTCACCGGCAATTCGGCCGCCTGATCAAACCGGATCAATTTGTGATGCCCAAACCGAAATATCAATTCCCGGCCACCGTCGAGGAGAACGTCGATTTGGCCTTGCGCCATCATCCGGCCCTGGAGGTTGCAAAATACAATATACAGGTTCGTAAATACACTCACGAGAAGGCCAAGGCCGATTACTGGCCGACCCTGGACCTGGAATTGAAAGCCCAGCATAGGGAGAATACCAATGGAGACCAGGGTGAGACCGACCAGGCTTCGGCGATGCTCAAGTTGAACTACACCTTTTTTGACGGCGGGGTCCGTAAAGGCGAGAAAGGCAGAGCCTACGGGGAGCTGCACAAAGAATACCAGCGGGCCTATGTGGAGCGCCGCAATGTCAACCAGACGGCCCGACTGGCCTGGAACATTTTGCAGGCGGAGGAACACAAGCGCAAATATCTGCAGGATCACGTGGATTTGAGCCTGCAGACCCTGGAAGCGTTTAAGGACGAATATTTTGTCGGGCGCCGGACCCTGCTTGACCTGCTCAACATGGAGAATGAATACAACTCCGCCAAAAACGCCAATGCCGAGTCAAAATTCTCCCACCTGGTTTCTTACTATCGCATTACCCAGGCAACCGGCTTGATGCTGCACGAATACGATACAGGACTGCGGGAACACATGCAGCTGCCGCCCAAAAAAGTGTACGATCTGAAAGGGTATGAAGAGCTGGATCCAAACCGCGATTTTGATTCGGTCCAGGATGTGACGGATCAGTGCGACAACACCGTGCTGGGAACCCGGACAGAATTCTCGGGGTGTGCCCAGGAGAAGGTTTTTACGGTCGGGTATCAGGAACCCAAAGATCTCAGCCCCTACATCCTGCCCGAAGAGGGAACGCCGGATGAACTGAACCTGAAGATCGACAAGACCAAGGACGAACAATCCATTCACATGGATATCATTTACTTTGCATCGGACTCGGCGGCCCTTACCGCGGAAACGCGTGAAATGCTGGTGCCCATCGCGGATCAGCTGAAAGCGGCCGAAGATTTTTATATCGAAGTCATCGGCCATACCGACAGTACCGCCAGTGCCGAACACAACCGCAAGCTGTCGCTGGCCCGGGCGCTGAGTGTCTATGATGAACTGATCAATTTAGGCGTCCCGAAGGCCCGCCTGGTTGCTCTCGGCAAGGGTGAGCACGAACCCATCGCATCCAATGATAACGAAGAAGGCAAACGAAAAAACCGGCGGATAGAGTTCCGGCTCCAGAAAAAACCAGACCTGGAAGACACCCGGGTGGCCAAAGACAAAGCCGCCGCGCCGGAGGCGGCTGAACCACCGGCCGCTATACCGGTACCCGGTCAGCCAGAAGTAACCCCAACGCCGCAAGCGCCCCATGCGGAGCCGATTGCACCTGAGCCGGTTATGGAAAAACCGACGGCGGCGGACATACCCCCCGAACTGAATCTGAACATCGACCCGACGAAAAAGGTGCAGTCTGTTCATATGGATATCCTGGCCTTTGCCTCGGATTCGGCCGAGCTTAACGTCCAAACCCGCCGGATGTTGGTGCCGATCGCGGAACAATTGAAAGCGGTCCAAGATTTTTATATCGAAGTGATTGGGCACACTGACAGCACCGCCAGCGGCATCCACAACCAGAGACTTTCCCAGGCCAGGGCCCGCGCAGTGTATGCCGAGCTGGTAAAACTGGGGGTCGATCCCCGGCGCCTGTCCGCATACGGAAGGGGAGAAGAGGCCCCGATCGCTTCCAACTTGACTGAGGAAGGCAAACGAAAAAATCGCCGTATCGAGTTCAGACTGCGGAAGAAGGCCGCTACCCAGACAGACACGACGCCAGATGCCGGATCTGGAAACCTCCAGTCGGATACGGACGCGCCCGCCGATAAAGTGAGCCGCTACATCGTGCCGGGCGAAGGGACCCCCGCAGAGTTGAACCTTAAGATCGACCGTACCCGGTCGAAACAGTCCATTCATATGGATCTAATTATTTTTGCCTCGGATTCGGCCGAGTTGAACCCGGATGCACGCATCGTTCTCAAACACATCGCCCCGCAACTGAAAGCGGCCGTCGATTTCGAGATTGAGGTGATCGGCCATACCGACAATACCGCCAGTGCGGCGCACAACCAGAAGCTCTCCCAGGCCAGAGCCCGGAGTGTGGTGGACGAGTTGATCAAGCTCGGTGTTGCCGGCGAACGCTTGACCGTCACGGGTCGGGGCGAGTATGACCCGATTGCACCCAACACAACGGAAGAGGGCAAGCGCAAAAACCGTCGTATTGAATTTAAGTTAACCACAATGCAACCCGACTAATGGCCGCCATCAAATACATTCTGATTATCCTGCACGTTTCGATTCTGCTAGTAGCTGCGGAAACCGCTTTGAGCTTTTTTGTGCCGGAAGAACGCATTGCGACCCTGAACAAGGCTTACGGTAAGCAGGCGGTTCAGCGTCTTAACAGCCTGCTCGTTATGATGGACGAAATGGTGTCATCCCCGGAAGACAAGATCGTGGTGACGGTGAACCGTTTTTTCAACCAGCTGGAATTCAGTTCGGACATGAAAACATGGCAGAAAAATGATTACTGGGCCAGCCGGCTGGAGTTCCTCGGCAAAGGACAGGGCGATTGTGAAGATTTTGCCGTCGCCAAATTTTTAACCATGATGCAGCTGGGCGTACCCGAGCAGAAGATATTCCTGACGTACGTCAAGGCGGTGGGCTACCCCGAGGCGGCGCACCTGGTGGTGACCTATTACCAGAAACCGGGTACGGTGCCTTTCGTGCTGGACAATTACAATAAGCGCATTCTGCCGGCCACCCAGCGCAACGACCTGATTCCGGTTTACAGCTTTACGGCCAACGACCTTTATCTCCAGAAACAGCAGGGCCTTGGCAAACGCGTCAATCGGGCCACCTTGAAGACCCAGCGCAACCTGCAGGCAATCGACCTTGAAATTCAAAAACGGGTAAAATGAGTCTTTTTAAGCAAATACAACTTCTGGTGGCTTGCCTGCTATTGACCGTGCTGATCACGGTCTTACGGATCAATTTCAACAATGCCAGAGAGTTTACCGCCAATCAGACTTATAACAATGCAAAGAATGTCGCCAACGTTCTGGCTCTATCTCTTGGGCCTCGTATTACCGACGAGGCCTTTGTCAGGACCAGTATCACTGCAATGTTTAACGGCGGTTACTATCAATCGATTACTTTGACCAGGACGGGCGCTGGCATTAAGTACCAGAAACACGAACCCCTGTTAGTCGAGGGTGTTCCCGAGCTGTTCTTAAAATACATCGATGTCGACATCCCGGTGGCAGAGTCCCAAGTAATGGATGGCTGGACCGTCTATGGCACCGTGCAAGTGCAGGGACAAACCGGGCAGGCATATCGAAAGCTGTGGGCTACATTCAAGCAACTCTGTCTTCTATTTGCCGTTCTTGGGAGTTTGGCCATAGGCATCAGCTATCTGACCCTCAAGCATTGTTTGCGGGCCCTGGAAAATATTCAACACCAGGCTGAGGCAATCAGCAACAATGAGTTTGTGTTGACTCCGGACATTCCTGGAACACCTGAAATGAAAAAGGTGGTTCTGGCAATGAACGCCATGGTGGCCAAAGTACAGACCATCTTCAACCGCCATCTGGAGAATTTGATCCAGTTCCAGGAACTGCGCGACAAGGACGCTATTACAGGATTGCACAACCGGGCGTTTCTGGTTAAGGAACTGGCCCGTCTGCTTGAATCCAGCGATCAGGGCGCCCGCGGGCATGTCATTATCTTAGGATTGTCAGGGATGGAACGATTGAGTATTTCCGGCGGGCATCCCGTTATCCATCGACTTTACCGGGCCCTGGCGCGGGTACTTGAAAAAGAGGCCGCGAACCACAGCCAGGCTATAGCCGCCCGTTTTCCAAGACAGGAGTTTGCCATCCTTTTGCCGAACGCCAAAACCGGAGCAGCAATGGCGACTGCGGAGGCAAGCGTACAAGGTTTTCTCCGGGCGATAGGATTGGCGTCAGAAATTGCCGATCCGATACATGTTAACGGAGGGGTAACCACATACAGTGCCGAGGACGAGCTGTCTGCGGTTCTTTCAAAGGTAGACTACGCCTTGTCGGTTGCCCGGAGTCAACTGCCGGGGGCGGTTGAGCGGTTTCAGGATCTTCAGATCCATACAGTTTTAGGTAGATCCGAATGGAGAGCGTTGCTAGAAAAGGCATTTGTCGACAACCGTTTTCTGCTATCGGTGCAACCAATCCTGGGTGCAAGCGGAGAACTCCATCAAGAGGTGTTTATCAGTCTGCCTGATAACCAGGGCATAGCGCATAGTGCCGGGCTTTTCATGCCTGTTTTAATAAGTTTGGGTTTCTCTATCCGGCTGGATCAATATGTCCTGCAGCGGACTGTCGATTTCCTGAAGGATCATCCGCAGCGGGTTCTGGCCGTGAACCTTACGACTGAGTTTTGCCAGGATCGCCTGGCCCTCCAATGGCTTCGGCACTTTTTGGCAGCCAATAAAGGCGTTCAATCAGGTTTGGCATTCGAATTGCGTGAAAATACCCTGGTCCAGTCTCCTGAAATCTGCCTGGATCTGGCCGGTCTGTTTCATGGCCTGGGGTATCAGTTCGTGATCGATCAATTCACCCTGAACGATACGGCTCTGAATCTGCTGAAAGAGTTGAAACCGGCCTATATCAAGGTAGAGCGCGACTACCTTGAGGTTTTCGACGATCCTGGTAAGACCGACATGGTAATAAACGCTATTTTTACGATTACTGACAGCCTGGGGATTAAATTGATCGCCACAAAGATAGAAAGCGAGGCGCAGCGCAGCGCAATCGCTGCCCGAAACATAATCTATTTCCAGGGGCGCGGCGTAGCTGAGGTCGCCCCATTGGGGAATACCCATGAGTAATACGTTTGTCACTGATCCTCTAATGCAGTGTCTTGTTGTTCTGACCAAACTGAACAACAAACCGGCGACGGCCGAAGCACTGGCTCACGGCCTACCCATCGATCCCGGGGATGAGAACCCGCGACTTTTCAGCGTGGATAAACCCAAGTCGAACTTTTCCCGCGCCGCGGCTAAAGCCGGCTTTAAGTCGCAGCTCCAAAAACGCAAGCTTGAGGATATCCCCTCAGTTGTTTTACCGGTGCTTCTGATCCTCAAAGGAGACAACGCCTGTGTGCTGCTTGATCTCGACAAAGAAAGCAGTATAGCGCAAATCATCACTCCAACCGTTGATGAAAACCCCATGGAGATAGAACTAGCCAGGCTGAGTGAGGAGTATCTCGGATTTGTTTTTTTCTTAAAGCGCAGGTACGAGGGCTTTGGAGAGAATAAGCGCCCCGGGCCCTCCCCAAGGCGTGGGCACTGGTTTTTCGGGACTCTCATGAAATTCAAGGGGCTCTATAGCCGGGTCTTACTGGCCACCTTATTGGTAAATTTATTCGTGGTGGCCGGGCCGCTTTTTACCATGAACGTTTACGACCGTATCATCCCTCACAATGCCATCGACACCCTCTGGGTGTTGGCCATCGGGATTGCGCTGATCTATCTATTTGACCTGCTGTTGAAGTTTATCCGTACCCATTTTTTGGAAAACGTCGCCAAAAAGACCGACATGATTCTGTCCAGTATGCTGTTTGAACACGCCATCGGTCTGAAGATGAAAGACAAGCCGCGTTCGGTTGGCGCTTTTACCAGCACAATAAAGGATTTTGACGGTATCCGCTCGTTTTTTGCCGCCACCGCCATTACCGCTTTCATTGAAATTCCGTTCGCACTCATTTTTATTATGGTGATCTATTTTGTTAACAGCACGATTGTCATTGTCCCCCTGGTGGCGGTGCTGATTCTACTTTGTATCAGTATCCCCACCAAGTATGCCATCCAGAGGGTTATTGACAGTACCCATGAGGCAGTCGGGCGCCGCAACGCTATTATGGTTGAGGCCCTTGCCAACCTGGAAACCATTAAGGCCTTCAATGCCAACAGTTCGGTGCAATGGCACTGGGAGGAAAATACAAGTTATATAGCAAGTAAAAGTGTCGTGTCCCGAATACGCTCCAATTCACTGGCCACCGTGGCCGCTTTCTTAACGCAGTTTTGCAGCGTGGCCGTCATTGTCGTGGGCGTTTACCTGATCAAGGCTGGCGAGTTGACCATGGGCGGCCTGATTGCTGTCAATATCCTGGCCTCCCGCAGCATTGCCCCCATGGCCCAGGCGGTTTCACTTTTGGTGAACTTCGGCCAGATGAAAAGTGCCCTGCAATCTTTGAATGAGTTCATGGCCTTGGAAATAGAGCGTCCGGAAGAAAAGAAATTCCTCCGGAGGCCCGAGTTTAAAGGCGAAATTGAATTTAAAGACGTCAGCTTTAGCTATCCGGGTGAAGAGTCTAAAGCCCTGTCGAAAGTCAGTTTTCACCTTCAACCTGGCGAAAAGGTCGGGATTATCGGCCAGGTCGGTTCGGGAAAATCCACCATCAGCAAGCTTCTGCTGGGCCTCTACGAACCCCTTGATGGGGCGATTTTTATTGACGGGTTGGATATCAAGCAGATTGACCCAGTAGATTTACGAAACAATTTCAGCTACATCCCCCAGGACGTCGTCCTTTTTTCCGGGACCGTGCGCGATAACATCATCCTCAAATCACCGCATGCTGATGATGCCGCCATTATTGAGGCTGCCAATATCGGCGGGGTCAATGGTTTTACTGATCGGCATCCCATGGGCATGGACCTCCAGGTAGGGGAAAGAGGGTTTAGCCTGTCCGGCGGACAGCGCCAGTCGGTGGCTGTAGCCATGGGATTTATTGAGCCTACCCCCATTGTTCTGCTGGACGAGCCAACCAACTCCATGGATTTCAACACGGAAGTAAAGGTGATCGCGAACCTTAAAAAAGCAACCGAAAAAACGACCACCATCATTATAACGCATAAGCCGTCTATTCTGGATATCGTGGATCGACTCTTAGTCATGGACAATGGCCGTATTGTCATGGAAGGTCCAAAAAAAGAAGTCCTCGCGAAGCTGGGAGGTAAAGCCAAGTGACTCAGGGAAGAGATTCTAAAAAGAATTGTGCTGCATCCCGGGAGTTGTCAAGCCAGGCCAGGGAGCGGTATGGGGTAAATGATATCCAATTTATGGATAGTCTGTGCGCGGCGGTAAATGCGGACACCCCGGCCCGTTCAAAGATTGTTTTGTATTTGATAACGCTGGTGTTCATTTCGTTGCTGGTTTGGGCAAGCGTTGCCGAACTTGACGAACGCACTCGAGGTGTTGGCCGCCTGATCCCTTCCCAGCAGATTCAGACCGTGCAGAACCTGGAAGGTGGGATAGTAAAGGATATCCTGGTGCGAGAAGGCGAGACAGTTGAAAAAGGACAGACGCTGGTCATCATTGATAATACTGGTGCCGGCAGTTCCTTTGCGGAGAGCAAAACGGTTATCAACGAACTTAAAGCCCGGGCCGTTCGACTGCGGGCCGAGGCGGGTATCGGCCCGTTTTCGACCGAATCGGGCGGTGATGGCGAATTTTTCGGTCTGCTTCTAAAGGAAAAAAGGCTGTATGAAACCAACCTCAGGCGCAAACAGAGTGAAATCGCGGTGCTCCAGCAGCGCCTGAAACAACGCCAGATCGAACTTTCCGAATCCCGGCTGGATGCCCAAATCCTGGCCAAAAGCCTGAAAATGATTAACCGTGAAATCAAGCTTACGGAACCCCTTTATAAAAAAAGGCTTGTTTCGGAGTTGGAATTTATCCAGTTGAACCAAAAAGCACTGGATAAGCAGCATGAACTGGGCAGTGCAAAAAAGAACGCCGAGAGCCTCGAGTCCCAGATCAGCGAGGCTAAAAACCAGATCAAGGAAGTAGAGGGTCGTCTCAGTAGTGAGGCCCAGGAAAAATATAACAAGGTAATGGCAGAGATCGACCGGTTGATGCAAACCCAGGTGGCCATCGAAGATCGGGTGGCGCGTACCAATGTCCGTTCTCCGGTGGACGGCACCGTTAAACAGTTAATGGTAAACACCGTGGGCGGGGTTGTAAAACCGGGACAGGATATTTTGGAGATTGTCCCCTATGAGAAAGTCCTGCTGGTCGAAGCCAAGATCAAACCGCAGGATCGGGCTTTCATCTATCCCGGGCAAAAGGCAATCGTAAAGATTACCGCCTATGACTACACCATCTATGGCGGGCTGGACGGCACTGTCACCCATATCAGTGCCGACACCATTACCGGCGAGCGCCAGGAGGAATATTACCTGGTGCGTATCAAAACTGAAAAGAATTTTTTGGGGACCGAGGAGACCATGAAAAGAATCATGGTGGGCATGACCGCGCACGCCGAGATTATCACCGACAAGCGCACCATTATGCATTACCTGCTCAAGCCCATTTTACGCGCCAAGGCCAATGCTTTGCGGGAGCGATAATGATCATCATTTGTACCAGGGATGCAGCGTTGGTAGAGACCTGCCGGCAATTGGCCGGCGGCCGGGAAAAAACCGGTCGCTTGGCAGAGGTGGGACAATTGCCCCAGTTGGATACCGGTGCTGAGGATCTGTTGATCATTGATCTGAAAGCATTCCGGGAGGCCGACCTTCCGCAATTAGCCTGCCCGGCGATTGCTCTGTCAGAAGTGCCCGATTTCAGACAGGCTATGCGGCTGCAGCGTCGCGGGGTGCGTGGTTACGGCAATCGGCACATGCTGTTTGAGAACTTGAAGCAGGCAGCCGCGGCCGTCCGCGCCGGGCAGGTCTGGATGCCACCTGCCATTGTTAATCAGATGATCCGTTCCATTTCGCCGGCTGAGTCTGAAGCGGAGCAGCCGTTATCTCTGGAGCAGCTCAGTAAACGGGAACGGGAGGTTGCCGATTTGGTTGCCCAGGGGTTATCCAACCAGGAAATAGCCGACAAGCTGTATATTTCGGTCCGCACTGTCAAAGCCCACCTTACTTCCATTTTCAGCAAAACCGGATGCCGGGACAGGCTGGAATTAGCTGTCGGGATTAAAAATCGTAATCTTGTGAGTGCTTAATAATCCAGGTACATATCCGCAGGTGTCGAATCGAAAAGGGCCATACCGGCTGAATAACGGTATGGCCCTTTTAACTTTAGCTGCCTGTCAATGTTTCAGCAGCGTACAGCAATTTGTATTTATCAGGTTCTAAGTAATTTCCGTGCCGTCATCCGTGAATATCTTCACCTGGTTGTCCGGATCCGTCGACGTAACGATCTGTACCTGGTCAACGCCGTTAGAGTGGTTAAACAGGCCGCCGCCGGCATGGGTCCAGTCCGCACCGGGCCCCTGAACCCCTTCAAAGGTCACTTCATCCCCGGCCCCGCCGGTAACCTCCAGCGTATTGTTGCCGTCCGTCATGTCGAGGACATCATCCAAGTTCAGCGTTACAGACTGGGTATTTGCATCGTTCAGATCAAGCTTTTCAACATTCTGAATGGTGCCGTCGGCAATGGCACTGAAGTCCAGGACATCATGGGAGATCATCAGCGTATCATCGCCGGCGCCGCCGTCTATGCTGGTATCATTCTCGTCCAATACGATGGTGTCATCCCCTTTGCCGCCGGAGATGGTGTCGGCGCCGTCACCGCCGTCAAGCATATCGGCTCCGTCGCCGCCCTCCAGGATGTCGCTGCCGGCACCCCCGTAAAGGGCATCGTCCCCGTCTTCGCCTTCCAGTTGATCATCCCCGGTACCGCCAAAGACCTGGTCGTCGCCAGTACCGCCTTTAACGATATCATCGCCGGTACCGCCGTCCACGATGTCGTCTCCAGAATCGCCATCGAGGTGGTCCATCCCGTCGCCGCCGGAGAGGATGTCGTCATCAGCGCCGCCGCTGAGATAGTCATCGCCGGCGTCCCCGGAGATCGTATCTGCGCCGTCGCCGCCGGAGATGGAGTCGTGTCCTCCGCCACCGGACAGGATGTCGTCGCCGGCATCGCCAACAATGGCATCGTTCAATGCTCCGCCGGTAATGCTGTCGGCACCTACCGTCCCATTGATTTCATTGCCGATTTCATAGATGGCCAGTTGAGCGGTATCTGACTGGTCGTCGTTATCCGTAAGGGTGTAGTCAACCAGGATGGGTTCAGACGTGCCGCCACCGGGTATGGTCGGTAAATAGGTAACATTGCCGACCGCCAGGTCGTAGCCTGTCCCCGTATATTCCACATCTATCTGGGTCACGCCCTTGAACTGCGACAGATCCATAACCGCGGTGGCACTGCTGCCGATAGCCGACAACACCACTGTATCTGTGGTAAGGGTGCCGTCTCCGTCAGTATCATGGGTGACCATCACGGTGGCCTGATCGTTGTAGGCTGAATTAAAATCGTTCAAGGTCAGCGCTACGTTTTCGACACCATCCGGTAAGGCGCCGGCGGCAAATGTAATCAGGACTGCTTCGCCTATGCCCAACTGATTCGTATTGCCGCCCACAATACCGACACCATCATTATTGTAAAAAAGTGTCGCTCCGCCCGTTCTGATCGATACGCTCAGGTCAGAGGCGTCAACGTTGGCTTGCGACGTCAAATCGACAGAGTCACCGGATAATGCCGGGGTGTAGTTATAATAGCCATTACTGCGCATGGTGAAGGTTGACCCGTCATCTGAGTCAGTGACGGTGGCGTCAAATACCGGGTTACCGTCCAGGTCGTAATCATAGCTGTAGACCCAGGTAAGGTTGCTGCCGTTGTCACCGCCGGTTTGATCGAGTGTCGAAACCGCAGGGGATGGATCAAACGCCACGTTGCCAAGTTCGCTGTCCCGGCCGCTGGCTCTTGAAATATCCAAAGAGCCGATGTTGCTGAATGCGGTCAGGTCAATGGTCTCATTCCCGCTGGTCGTGGCCGCCGCATAAACAGAGCTATCTATCACGCTCCCCGACGTATCATAGAGGGTGATAGTAACCGCATCGCCGTTGCCGCTCTGGAAATCGTTCATCGTGAGGATCAGATTGTCGATGCCGTAGGGCAGCTCAACCGCATCAAAAGTAACCGTAAGAGCGGCACCCGCGTCCTGGTCATCAATTTTGTTGTCGCCGCGTCCACCAGCGATTCCGGTGCCATTGGCGTCAAATCTGGCGTTGGCACTCAGGGAGACATTGGTGTTCGCCCAGTTGGTCGAATTGTTGGTTGCCAGAGATTCAGGGCCGCCCGTGGGGGCCGGGGGTGTTGTGATCGTTAGATCCAAGGAGATGGTTTCACCCTTATAGGTAAATTCTGTTACCGCCGCATCATCAACAACCTTGTCGACCCCTCCGCCCTGGGTAGCGAAAGGTGTATAATCAAGACCGAAGGATGGTCCGCCGTCAGTACCGATAGCGGTCACTACGTTCCCTTCAGCGACCTCACCGGCCACGACTGAGTGCAGGTCATCGCGGGCTTCAGGCGCGTCATCGACGATGTTGATCGTTGCGGTGGCGCCGGCAGTATCGCCGTCTATGATCGTGAAGTCAAAGTCGAAAGAACCCGGGGCCAGGCCGTTGGGGGCGCTGATGGTGTAACTGCCGTCGGCAAAATTGAATTTGATGGTGCCGTAGGCAAACCCGTCGTCGGCATCCAGGGTCATAAGGGCCCCGTCCACCGCCACGGTGGCTGCCAGGGCTCCCGGCACGGTGATGGTACTGCCGTCGTAGGTAAAAGTGTAGTCGGTACCGCCCAGATCAATTGTGATGGAATCCACATAGCCGGTGTCGGCGCCGAAGAGGACGTTTTCGATGCTGGCGTCAACATCCACGGTAATGTTCCCGCCGAAAGCTGTTGGTACGGTGCTCAACAGCTCTGACTGCAGCATGGTAACATCTTCGACGATCAACGCCGGATCAACCGTACCGTAGCCGGCACCCAGCGAATCAATATTGTGGATATAGTTCAAATCGGACAGATCGGAGGGCAGGCTGGAGCCGATTCCCACCGCATAGGAGTCAATGGAGTTCGCATTGGCATATTCAATATAACCGCTGCCGATGGACGAGGTCCCCGCATTGGGTTCACCGTCAGAGATGAAGTAGGAGATGTTCTGGAAATCGTCGGCCGGATTTTGGGCTGCCAGGTCGGCGGCCATTTGGGTCATGATTTCATCGGTGGCATCCACATAGTTGGTACCACCGCCCGGGGTTACACTCAGCAGGTCCGTTTCAAAAGTTTCAAAGGTGGTATACGTCCCTACAAACGTGACTGCCGAGTTGAAGGTTATCAGGGTTACCGTCACCTGGGATGACTGTTTGAAGAATTCCTGGGCGAGCGTGCTCAAGGCCTCTTTGGCTATATCCATGCGGGAGGCTTCACCGGCTCCCGGAGGATTGCTGCCGGTCACGGCGCCCCAGCTCATGGAACCGGAGTCATCCAGGGTCAGCATCAGGTTGAAAACCTGTTCCTCGGATTCCGGGACATCGATTTCCAGATCACGGGCAATGGGTTCGTCATCTTCAACCGTAATTGTCAGCGTGTCGGAAAGCGGGCCGCCATTGTCAAAGTTGTATGTAAAAGTTTCCGTGACATCATTGCCGCTGCCGTCGGCCGTGGTCAATTCGTATACATAATCACCGGCACTGTAGCCCGGGGTCGCGTTGTCGGCGTAAACAGTCAGGGTGCCGATGGCTGTGTTGATGGTGATCACGCCGCCGGTCGGCGTGTAATTGGAGGCCCCGAAATCGACGCTGTCGATGGCGTTGCCGGCCGAGGCGTCGTTGGCAAACAGGTTGCCGCTGGCGATAGTCGAGCCGACGTCAGCACCGGTGCCGTCGGTAAGCGCACTTTCATAAACCGTACCGGCATCCGGATCGGTGTCGCCCACGTTGATCGTGGTCGTGCCGACAGTTGTCTTGTCACCGTCGAACACGGAGTAGGTGAACTGCTCAGTACCGTCGGTACTGCCGGCATCGAACTGTAAGCCGGCCAGTTCAGCTCTTGTCAGGGTGTCCCCAACATTGACCACGGTGCCGTCGGCCAGGGTGATCGTCCCTAGCGTGGGCGGTAATGCGGTTACCGTAATGACCAGGTCCGCGTCATCCGTATCGGGGTCGGTCGGCATGGCAATGTTGAGGCCGTTGTCCAGCGAATCGGCCGCGACATAGGCATTGTTGTCGAAAACCTCAGGTGCATCGTTGACCGGGAGAATGTTCAGGCTGCCCGTGTCGCTGCTGAACAGGTTGTTGTAGGTTTCGTCGTACGCCTCAACGGTTATGTTACGTGTTGACGCGCTCGGGTTATCCGAGGTGTTTTCGTACGTCAGGGAATCCAGAACCGTCTCGTATTCATTGATATCGGCGCCGTTGGTCAGGGTCAGTTCCCAGGTGGAGCCGCTCACGGAAACACTGGCATTCACGCTGGTGCCCGCGGTCAGGTAATCCAGTACATCCTGCGAGCCGATATACCCGTCAATCTTCACGACGACCTTGGAAAGCGTGCTGGAGTCCACATCGCTCATGGAGATGCCGGTCAGAATGTTCGTGGCTGCATCATTTTCGGTGTACGCCGTATCCGGTACGGCTGAGACCGACGGCGGGTTGATGACGGCATTGGAAACCTCGACGGTTACCGTCGCGGTATCGGTTTCACCGTCGTCGTCGATGACCGTGTAAGTAAAGGTGTCCGTACCGGTGAAGCCGCCGACCGGGGTGTAGGTAAAGGTACCGTCGCCATTATAGGTTACGGTACCGCCGTTGACGGATGTTCCGTCATGTGTTGAATAGACAGCATTGTCCACCAGGGAGTCATTGGCCAGGACATCACCGGTCACCAGGGCTGTATCCGGGGTGGTGATGAAGGCATCATCGACGGCGACCGGGGGTCCATTGTCAACGCCAATGCTGCCGATGCCCTGGATACCGTCGGTCGTCAGGTGGGCGCCGGCCTGGAAGTTGACCGTCTGGTTGAAGTTGGCAAGGTCAACCGTGAAGGCTTCATCGCCTTCGAAGACATCCGCATCGCTGTTGATAGTGACCGATATGGTTGTAGACGTACTGCCGGCGGTAATCGTACCGGTTGTCGTGCCAATGCCTACGTAGTCGGATCCGGCGAGGGCGCTGACATCCACTGTCTGGTAATCGAAGGTAAGGTCGCTTCCCAGGGTCTGGTCGATGGACACCGTGAACGTGAGGGTAGCGGTCCCGCTGCCTGGTTCCTGGATGGATACATCATCGATGCTCACCGTGGGCACCGTAACGATATTTACAGTGCTGACGGCCGTGTTGCTGTCATTATCACCGTCATTGACAGTCACATTGATCGCGCGGCTTGCGGCCACCGAATCGCCCACGTTGTCGAACTGGATGGCTCTAATCGCCTGCTGGTAATCCGCAAGGGTGGCGGTGCCGGTCAGGGAGATGGTTCCGGTGGCGGCATCATAGGCCCCGGCCGTAATGCCGGTCGGCAGGGAGCCGACAATCAGCAGGTCGTCGGTTTCGACGCCGACTATGGTGATGGTCGCGCTCTCGATGTTGGTGTCGTCGACATCGGTAATCGCAATATCGCTGTCGGCGATAGCCACGCCGCCGCCGCCCTCGGTGAAGGTAGTTGCATAACCGGTCCCTGCTGCTGAGGAGTCATCGGCATCAAGGTCGAGTGCGGGCGGGAAATCATCATCAGTAATAGTCGTGGTAAGGGCGGTTGTATCAACAGACACATTTTCAAAATTGCCGCCGCTGGTCGTACCAGTAAGTGCTACCGTGTAATCTTCATTCCCTTCCGGGAGGACATCATCCACGTTTGATACGGTGAAATCAATCGAAGTGGTGCCGGCTAAAATGGTAACCGTAGAGGTTGCCGGCACCAGGTCTCCATTATCGGTAGTCGTATGGCCGGTGATGACTTCAACATCGAAATCAGTATCCGGTGCATTGTCCACACTGACGGTATAGGTTGCGGAACCACCCTCGGCGACTGTAGAAGAAGCCTGCGATAAGGAGACTGTCGTGGTGTCGCTATCGTCGGTGATCATCGTGGCGGCGGGCGTCGCGTCCACGGCCAGGTTCTCGAAGTTGCCGCCGGTGGCGCCGGCTATGAAATCGCTGGCCGTGTCGCCGCCTTGGTAGACGTCGTCACTGGCGGTTACATCCAGCG
>Ga0126327_10000174_pt1 | contig 16393 bp, 17 predicted proteins | sample InaspJWI30metaG_FD_101392 | JGI IMG/M metagenome (GOLD analysis project Ga0126327, IMG submission 101392) | Marine gutless worms symbiont microbial communities from Oahu, Hawaii - Inanidrilus sp. 1 OAHU.JWI-30 metaG | ecosystem: Host-associated > Annelida > Digestive system > Unclassified... | reverse complement strand
GCCGCCCGGGCGGCTACCCGGGACCTGGCCCGCTGCCCTTCCGAGATCAAAAGCCGGGTCCTGCGGGCTATTGCCGCGGCGGTTGAAAGCCAGGCTGTGCGCATCAAATCGGAAAATGCCCGGGATCTGGCCTATGCCCGTGAAAAGGGTCTCAGTGCAGCCATGATCGACCGCCTGACCATCACGGAGGCGACTATCCAATCCATGGCCCAGGGCCTGCGGGAGGTCGCCGGTCTGCCCGACCCGGTAGGCATGGCTGACGAAACCATCCTGCGGCCTAATGGGCTTGAGGTTTCCCGGGTCAGGATCCCGTTGGGCGTTATCGGCATCATTTACGAATCGCGCCCGAATGTGACGATCGATGCCGCCGGGCTCTGTTTAAAGTCCGGTAATGCGGCTATTTTAAGGGGCGGCAGTGAAGCGCTGCATTCCAACCGGGTCCTGGCCGCGATTATCCAGCAGGCCCTGGCCGAGGCCGGCCTGCCGGAAGGGGCCGTGCAGGTGGTACCCGTGCGGGATCGGGCGGCCGTGAACGTCCTGCTGGAACAGGAAGAGTGCGTGGATCTGATTATTCCCCGCGGCGGGGAGGGGCTCATTCGTTTTGTCGTGGCCCATTCGAAAATCCCGGTTCTCAAGCATTACAAGGGGGTCTGCCACGTTTACGTGGATTCAGATGCGGATCTGGATATGGCCGTCGCGATCGGTTTCAATGCCAAAGTTCAACGGCCGGGGGTGTGCAACGCCATGGAGACCCTTTTGGTCCACGCCGATATTGCCCCTGTTTTTTTGCCGAACATGGCGGAGAAGTTCTCTGCCGCCGGGGTGGAGATGCGGGGCTGCGAGCGGACCCTTGAAATTCTTCCAGACATCACAAAGGCCTCGGAAACCGACTGGCCGGCCGAATTTCTCGATCTGATAGTGGCTATAAAAGTGGTAGACGATATGCGCGCGGCCGCCGACCATATTGCCGCCTACAGTTCCAACCACACCGAGGCGATTGTGACCAACCATTACGGTCGGGCCCGGCAGTTCGTTCAGGAAATAGATTCATCCGTGGTGTTGGTAAACGCCTCCACCCGGTTCAATGACGGCGGGCAGCTTGGGTTGGGGGCGGAAATGGGCATCAGTACGTCCAAGCTGCATGCCTTCGGCCCCATGGGACTGAAGGAACTGACGACAACCAAGTTTGTGGTGTTCGGTAACGGGCAGGTTCGGGAGTAAAGTGTTCAACAATCATTAACATCGTATCGTCTTTTTAGTGCTGCACATTTGGTGCGAAGTAAATCAGGCTCAGATTATATCAGATATTCCGCACCTGTTTGTCTATGCACCTCACTGAGGAGTAATGGTCGTAATACCTAAGCACTGATTTATTGTCTGTCTTGATAATCTATTACTCGGTCGCAGTTTTAATACCAGCTAACACCGGCTAAATTCGCAATTGCGCCGAAAAGTAAAAACACCCCGCAAAACAGCGCCGCATAGCCGAACAGGTAGAACACCACGCGGCGGCCGCCCTCCACTTCGGCTACCAGCACCTCGCTCCAGGCACCACTTTCCTTAAGCCGCTTTGCCCAAGCCGGCTTCTCCTCTTCGACCGCTGATTTTACCGTACTCCCTTCGAACATGGCTCGGTCCATGGGAAAATTATGCCGTCGCAGATGGGCAATAAAGAAATAGATGAAAAAGATGTGCCCCATGGCCAATAAGGCCTCGATACGATGGATCCAAAAAGCGATATTCAAGCCCCACCCCGGAATATATCGCGTTGTGAAAAACGGGTAAGCCATCATCAGTCCGGTGAGTCCGATGATGGTCATTCCCCAGAATACGGCCCAGTAATCGAATTTCTCCCAGTACCCCCAGCGGTCAAAATCGGGTGGCTTGCGAATACCTAAAAACCAGCCGATATGCTGAAAGAACTGCCTGGCATCTGCGATCCCCGGCAGGAGGGAATCCGGTCCCCACAAACTCGTCGGGAACCTGCGCCAGTTTATGCGCGCAAGGATGTAACACGCATGTACAGCAAAACCGATCAGCATAAAGATACCCACGTAGATATGGGTTGACCGCGCTGCTTCGTAACCGCCGAACATTGCTCCAAGCTTTGCCCCCAGCCCGTTTCCATGTACATGCGTGCCAGCCCGGTTGCAGCCTGTATCAGAAAGGCTACCATCAACAAAGCATGAAAGGCCCGCTGGACAGGGGTAAACCGGGCTACCCTGATTTTAGGTGTCTCTGTCACGATTCTGCGCCTCCTTCTTCATAAACAACTCTCTAAGGCCCCACAACGCGGTATGGGGTAAAAATAAAGCAAAGGTGCCCACGGCAATGGCTACCATGATCCAGAATGCATACGCCAAGAAAGGGAACTCTTGGAAGGTACTTGATAGGGCCGGATTGGGTTCATGCACCCGGTAGCTGGCATAGGATGCGTTCGCTCCTTGATGACATTTGGCACACACATAAGCATGGCGTCGGATAGGGTTCATGGGCGAATAATAATGTTCGATACTGGCGATCGGCTCACCGCCATGGCACTGCCGGCAGGTTAGGTTGGCCCGGACTGTATGGATACCTCTGTCCTGCTGGGGGTGACAATCTTCACAGCGACGCCGCTGATAAAAATCGATGCCCTGGTGAGAATCAGCCAGCCGGGTGCGGATACGCACCCGGGCCGCGGTGGGACTATATGCAAAGACACCTTGCTGGACACCGGGAATCTCCACAAATGGCCTCTGCCGACGTGGTCGGACTTCGTATTCCTCGTAGTAGCCAGTACTGAGTTCTCTGTCCTTGTAGCGACGCAGCGCTGAAGCGACCTCCTCCTGCGCGAAGGCCTGGGTTGGCACTATATATAAGGCAGAAGCCACCAGTGCCGCCGCAACCAGACAGAGAATGTAAACACGTAAATGCATCTCGGCCTCCCTGGTAGCTATCGGGTATATTCGTAGCCAATAGGCTCGATCGGCATTCCTTTAGGTTTCGGCAATCTGGCCAAAGCCTCCCAGTTAGCCTGCAACTCCTTCAAATCCTGATTCTTGTGGTGATGGCAGGTCTGGCACGAATTGGGCACCTTGGGATTATTCAAAGTGTCTTCCGGAAGCAGGGTCACGAAAACATGGCTGTGGATATCGCCCGATTCGGCACTCTTAGCGATGCGCGGCATGTGGCATCCGACGCAGTTCGCAAAGGAGTGGATCGAATGGGCCAGGTTCTGGTTTGTCTGCACGTGGCATGCGAAGCACTGCTTGGACCCGGCCGACAAGGTTTGGGAACGGGTCGGTGGAAGTCCGATCTGATGCACATAATGACACGAGGTGCACGTCACTCCCTCGGAGGCATGTTTAGACTGCTTCCAGTCAAGATATTGCTGGTGGTGACCCTTGGCGAATTCGTTGGCATACACATGCTTCACATTGCCGGATGCAAACGACACAGATCGATAGTAAGCTTCGAGGGCCTTGCCGGGCTCATAGCCCACAGGCCAACCGGAACCTTTTACCTTGGTGGCCTTGCCGCGGTTGTGGCAGGAACCGCAGATCTGGACGGCCACACCCATGGTCAGTTTAGCGGGATTGATGATTGTTTGCCGTTTTTCAAACACAGCGGTTTTAGGCAAAGCTGAATGCCAGGAGCCTTTGCCGTGACAGGCCTCACAGGAAACCCCAAGTTCAGCAATGGTCTTTGTTTCCAGGTCAACACCAGTAGCGTGGCAGCCCGCACATTTTTTCAACCACGGACGCTTTTTCCAATCGTGTTCGTGATAGTTCACCCAGCGGTCCGTATCCGCATTGTACTGAATCGGCGAAATATAGAGCTCGCCATCCTGCTCGACAATGTACCGTTGCTTCCACTGGCTCCCAATGGTGTACTTGATATCCTCCACCTTGGGCACCCAAATCTGGTCTGCCGGCACCTTCAGTTTCTTTCCCAGCTTGGCCAGATCCGCACGGATACGCTTTTCATCAATTGGCGTGATGATCACATCCCTGTTTTTCTGGGCATCCTGGGTCATCCGACTGTGCATGGTCATCTTCCAGGAATCATAATGTTCAAGATGACATTGCTTGCAAGTATCCGATCCGACGAATGCCTTGGGTTGTTTGAGGACAGCCTGCATATTAACCGGCTGTTCCGCACCGCAGGCTGACAGCAAGGATACTGCAAAGACGATGACCACCGCCCTAATAATTAAACACCGCATAGGCCCTCCTAATTACCCTATTGAGGTTCAAACGTTTTTGTAACTTCTTAACGTCCAATATATTCTATGGCCCCTGTACACAGATGCACAGGCGCTTAGGGGCAATCGGGTGAAACCTAAGCTACTTGGATGTGAGGGGGGATGAGTTCGAGTCGAGGAAAGAGTTACGCCAGTAGAGGATTGGTGGTGTTTTAAATGTTGCTGCTTGTTAACGCTATATATTTTTCATACCAGACATGCCACAATGTGGCAACTAAATTAATCTCAGTATGTCTGAAAAATCTGGACCGGGGACTTTTGCCAATAGTCCTTGCTTTTAAAGAATTAAACATACACCACTATTGATCAGGTATTAAGCAGCTCGAATTTTATATAGAGCCTCAAAGCGAACCACATGTGAGCTTACAAGGAGATAGAATGGATGATACATAGCATTGGATGAATTTTGAAATCAATCCAGCCGTCGCCCGACTTTCTAACAGGTTGATATCGCCGGGATTGACTATTTGGAAATCAGGTCACACAGAATGTCGTGGGCGGTTTGCAGGTCGAACTGCCCCATGTTCAATACGAGGTGATATAAAGACGGGTCGTCATAGTCATATTTGCCCAGCTTCCTGTACAGGTTCGCCCGGCGCCTGTCCTCGCTGTTCACCAGCCGGGCGGCCCGGCTGCGCGAGTAGTTGTACTTTTCCATGATGAATTTGACCCGGTCCTCCATGTCGTCGATCAGCAGGACATGAAACACATCGGGATGCCCCTTCAGGATGTATTGGCTGCCGCGGCCCATGACCACGGCATTTCCTTCGTCTGCGATTTGGACAATGGTCAGCACCAGGTAGTCGAGATAGATCTTTTCATCCAGATAGCCGCGTTCATCTTTTAAAATCCGGTCCACCATGCGCTGTGAAACGATACTCGAAATGGCCCGGGACATCACCCCGCCGGCCTCTTTCTCAAACGACTGGACCCATTTGGCGGAAACGTTGGCCTGTTTCGATATCATCTGGATGATACTGCTGTCCGCAAAGGTGTAATCCAGGGTTTCGGCGACCATCTTACCCAATGTCTTGCCGCCCGCCCCGAATTGCCTGGATATGGTGAATACAGCCATGTAACCCTCCCACTCAAATCACGAACTGTGTTCCGTTCCGGGATCGTCTGCTCAAATTATTTTCTGGAAGCTATTGCTCCGTCGTCTGCTCAGGTTTCGCAGGCGGTACCAGCAGAACCGGGAAAATAGAGGTCTCGATCAAAGTTTTGGTCAAACTGCCCAAAATCTTATCTTTCCAGGATTGCTGCATTTTGGTGCCGGCCACAATCATCGTCGCCCGGCATTCATGGGCCGCTTTTTCGATTTCCTTTTCCACGTTGCCGATATATACATGCGGCCGGGAATGGATACCCTCCGCCTCGAAGACATCACAGATTCTCTCCAGTTTATTACGGGTGTCTTTGCGGGTTTTTTGCACCGCCATGGCGGAGTCACCATTGAGACTGCTCTCGTGGGCCACGTGGGCCACGTGAATTTCGTTGATGAGGCCCCCCAGTTTTTTAAGGGTTGCAATGGCGGTATCACTGGCGGGTGACCAGTCCGTGGTAAAAAGAACCCGATCAAATGGCTTGTCGGTGATGACGGCACCGGGAGTCAGATTTTTGTACACAAGGACCGGCACCCCGGCGCGGTGCAGGATTTCCGTAACCTCCGAACCCGAGAAGAGCTTCTCCAGCTTGCCTTTTTTGGCTGGGCTCAGCACAATCAGATCAACCTCTTCCTTGGCGGCCGCATCTACGATCTGTTTCACATAATCGCCCACGACGATATAGACGCCGACCTCCAGGCCTTGCTCGAACAGGGATTCAGCCCAATCGATGAAGCGAATGTTGGCCTTTTCCCGGAGCTTGACCTCCTCTTCTTTCTGATATCCCTTGCCCCGGCGCAGGGCGACCTTCTCACGTTCGATGACATTCAGAAAAACAACATGATTGAGGGCGGCCTTTTGCAAAGGGAGCAGCGATTGCAGTGCATCGAATCTCAACTCGTCGAACTTGGTTACAAATAGAAGTTTCTGGATATCCATTTCCGCCTGCCTTTGAAGGACGCAGTCTCCGACCAACCGTTGAAACCGCTTTTCAAGATAACTTCACAGATTCAAAGTCGATGAACACCATATGCCTATAGTGGTCACCCGGGGGTCTGTATCAACCCAAAATCTTTTTTATCACATCCCCGAGTTCTTCCGGCTCAACCGGTTTTTCAAGATATATTTCCGGCTCGGGGACTTCGTTGCCGCCAAACTCCGTCAGGGCTTTCTGTGACCTGAGGAAGGTTTTCTCAGCAATGCCCGACAGAAGGACCACGTTGATATCCTTCAGGGATTTTTCGGTTTTCAACTCGCGGTAAAGCCGAATACCGCTTTGCCTGGGCATCATGACATCCAGGATGACAAGGTCAGGCATGTGCTTTTTGATCATTTTCAGGCCTTCTTCACCGTTTTCGGCTTCCAGCGGCGTGTATCCGTATTCTTCCACGACGGTGGTGTTGAACAACCTGACATCCGGATCATCATCTACAACCAGTACCTTTTTACTCATGATCTCCTCCCTGTCATCCCTTTCGTTACGATGGCCAGAGTTACATATTAAACCGGGTCAAAGGGCAATCTGAACGTAAAGGTGGTTCCCTCACCCAGCGCGGACTCAACGGCAATGCTGCCATTGTGTTCTTCGACCAGCTTGCTGGTTACCAAAAGTCCCAATCCAGTTCCCTTAGCACCTTTTGTGCTGAAAAATGATGCGAAAAGCCGGGCTTTTACCTCGTCATCCATCCCCATGCCATTGTCGGTGACCTCAAAAAGAACAAAGGTCTCATCCTCGATCGCGGTATGCACCGTCACCTGGTGCTGCTTGGAAACATCGTCATCAAAAATACAGGCATCGATGGCATTGGAAACGAAATTGAGCAGAGACCGATAAGCAATGCGCGGATCCAGGGCCACTTCGCCTACGGTATCTTCGAAATTCCGTACCAATGTAATCTCATGCTCGGCGGCAGTTTCTTGCAGCAGGTCGCAGACATCGGCGGCAATATCGTTGGGGCAGCAATTTTTATATTCCGGTTCCCGCTCTTTCGAATAGGAGAGCAGGTCAAGCACCAGGTCCGATGTGCGCTGAATATTGCGCTGAATAGTCTGCCATCCTGTTTTTAACTTGTCGGTGTTGTCCCTGTCAATACCGATATTTACGAGGTAGCTGCCCCCTTTGAAGCCGTGCAGGATGTTTTTTATGCAGTGGGCCATGCCGGCAACGGTCTGGCCTATGGCACCCAGTCGCTCAGAGGCCACGAGTTCTTTTTCAAGGCGTTTGAGCTCGGTGAGGTCTCGAAAAAAGGCCACGCTGCCGACAATTTCGTCATTTTCATAAAGCAGGCTGCCGGAAAAACTGACTGGGATCCGACGGCCGTCGCCGCTGTCGATGACCGTTTCGTGCCAGGCCGTGTCCTTCATTTCCGGCTCCGGCGCCAGAAAACCGACGATGGCTTCGGCAACTTCCAGCGGGAAAATCTCCCGCGAGTGCATTTTGCCAATTACGTCCGCGGCCTTGTATCCGAAAATCCGCTCCGCCTCCGGATTGAACAAGACCACATTCCAGCCGCTGTCGGCAGCAATGATCGCATTGTTTGAACTTTCCAATAGCTTGGTCTGGAAGTTGCTGCGGCGCTGGTTATCTTTCTCAAGTATCGCGTTTTCGATGGCCACGCCGATGCGATTGCCGACCAGGTCCAGAACGTGCATCTCCTCGTTGGTGAAATGATGCGTTTTCTTACTGCCCAGCCGGATAACGCCCAGGGGGGTTTTGTCTTTTCCGACCATTGGTATGTAGACCAGCGAATTCAACCCTTCCTGGCGCAGCAAATCAAGCTCATAGCTTTTTGTCTCCGGCAGTTGTTCGAGAACCCGCAGTTTTCCCGATTGGGCGACACTGTTGATGAGACTGTCCACGGCTGCGACGCTGTTGCAGCTGCACAGATTGGGCGAGTATCCGTAATTGTATTTCAAGTGCAGCTGGCCGTCCGCTTCCAGGATGAAAATACAGATACAATCCGCCAGGAATATGTTGACAACCTCCATGATGGCCGCATTGATGCGGCCTTCCAGATCGAGCGGTGTGCTTAAAGTGGCATAGATGGAACATAAGGTGGCCAGTTCACGGGTGTGCCTTTCCTGATCTTCCTGGGCCCGCTTTTCCTCGGTTTTGTCCCAGATGGTTTCGATGGCACCGACGACAGCGCCATCCGCGTTACGGATCGGGGCGGCGGTAAACCAGCACCATCTGCCATCCTCACCAAGGTTGGGAAAAAATTTCTCAGCTTCATAGGCCCCCTCTATCAGGGCCGACTTGCGCCAGTGGTCACCATACAGGTGCTTGATTTTATCCCCACCGATCTGGTCCAGGATGATATCCGCCATGGATGGCCGGGCTTCATCATAAAAGGGGGCCCATTGATTGCGGGAGCCCACCATGTCAACGGCCTGTTTGCCGGTGAGCATTTCCAGACTGCGGTTCCAGTGGGTGATGCGATGGTCTTTATTTATAACAAAGGTGGGAATGGTACTTCCCTGGATGATCTGGGACAGTGCCCTTTCACTGGCTTGCAGCTCGCTGGCCTTCAATGCCAGGGCCGTATTGTGGTCCTCGCGCTCTTGAGCCGCTTCCTTTTCCGCGGTTTTATCCCAGAGCGTTTCAATCGCCCCGACGACGGAGCCATCCGGAGCCATGATGGGCGCGGCTGTAAAAAAGAGCCATTTTCCTCCGTTGCCCAATAGGTCGAAAAACTCTTCGGCTTCATAGGCGCCTTCAATCAATTTCGATTTATTCCAGTGAGACTCGTAGAAGCTGCGGACATCGTCGTCATCCACACCGTCCAGGATGAGGTCCGCCATGGTCGGCCGCAACTTTTTGCGAAAGGGTTTCCATTGATCGGTGGTGCCGACAATCTCACTGGCGGCATAGCCGGTCAACTTCTCGCAGGCCCGGTTCCAGTGGGTAACCTGGTGGTTTCTGTCGATGACAAAGGTCGGGATAGTGCTGCTGTTGATGATTTGAGAGAGCGCCTGCTCGCTGGCTTTCAACTCGACTTCGGCCTGCTTTTCTTCAGACCGATCCCAGATTGTCTCGATTGCGCCGACCACGGATCCGTCGGGGCCTTTGATGGGTGCCGCCGTGAAGAACAGCCATTTGCCATTCTCGCCTAACCGTTCGAAAAATTCTTCCGCTTCATAGGCGCCTTCGATCAGGTCGGATTTCTTCCAGCGGGATTCGTAGAAACTACGGACATCGTCGTCATCCACGCCGTCCAGGATCAAGTCGGCCATGGTTGGACGCATCTTCCTGCGAAAAGGTTTCCATTGATCGGTGGTGCCGACGATTTCCCGGGCCGTATAGCCGGAAAGTTTTTCACAGGCGCGATTCCAATGGGTCACGACATGGTCGCGGTTGATTACAAAGGTAGGAATGGTGCTGCCGTTGACAATCTGGGCCATGGCCTGCTCGCTGGCTATCAGATCGCGCTCTATCTCTTCCGAGCGGCGATTGCGGCCGGCAATGATGGCGCTGATGCGATCCGCAAATCCGGTAAACATTGACTCTATCAGGGCTGGATCTGAATCGACCAGTTTGAGTTGGGCCAGCGTCTGTTGGGTTTCTTTTTCAATCTGGAGTGAGTCCCAAAGCGAACAGGCCGCAATCCGATCAATGAGCGTCACATGGGGGGGCTTGGCGGCTTTGATTTCATCGTGCAGGGTCTTGTTGTTCGTTAATTCGAGTAGAACCGCAAGGTCGGGAAGTTGAAAGAGCTCTTTGTAGTCCGGCGTGGTATAAATTCCATTCTCACGGGCATACTGAAGTCCTTCGGCCTGTGCGTCCTTGTCGGCCACCCCCAGAATGGTTGGTTTGCTGAACTCGAATGCCTCATCAAGGATAAACTGTAAGAAGACACGGCAAAGTTTGCCGCCGCCGATGATGGCAATGTTGGCATTTTGAAAGAGTTCTAACATAGTGGACTGATCATGAGACCTTGTGATGCGTAATCAGAAAATGCCGGGCGCATACCACCAGTTCTGGAAAATTGACCGTTTCCGGGATTGTTGCCAGTACCGGGTAAATACGGCAGCGAACGTCTATTGGCCATCTGCGCTGGCCAGGAACCGTTCAAACAGTTTTTCATTGTCCTGGGCGGTTACTTCTGCGGGCAGCCGCTCCAAGGCGATGCCCACTGCTTTGTCGATCATTTCCTGCCGGATTTTATTTTTTGCCTGTAATATGGTGCCCTCGACCTTGCGGCGAGCGCTATCCATGATGTGACGGCCCTCCTGACGGGCCTCCGCAATAATTTCAAGTTTTCTTTTTTCGCCCCGGTTGATAATCCGCTGCTTTATTTCCTCGAGCCGCCGCGCACTTTCTTCCAGTTGCTGACGGGCCGCGCCGGCAGCTGCGGAAATCTCTTCCTTTTCCTTCTCAATTCTCTCAATCTGGGCGCCAATTTCTTCCTGCTTGCCTTTCAAAAAATCCAGCAGCGGCCGCCGACCGAATTTAACGATGACAAACACCAGGATCAGAAAGTTCAGCCAGCGCATTACCAGGTCATACGTCGGCCGCCAGTCGCTGGTCTCGGCGGCCCCGGATACAGCCGGGGCCAGAAGCCAAAAGCAAAGCGTCCCGAATGCCAGCAGCCGGACTAAGCGGGTTCTGGATATGGGTGTGCTCATGGGCTCAGTCTCCGATTTAATGCTTTTTCCATAAAATCCACCGCAATCCGTTCAGCCTCTTCTTCCAGGCTCTGCCTGAAGTCGGCCACCGTAGCGTCTATTTCAGCCTTGGTCTGCCGCCGGAGGTCAACCACATCCTGTTTGGCCGCGACCAGGATCTCCTGCGCTTCTTGACTCCCCTGGGTGATGATATCTTTCTGGATCGTATGGGCTGCTTGCCGGGCATCGGTCTCCTGGCTCTCGATCCGGGCTGCGATGGTCTGCAATTCCTTCTGGGCCGCCGTAATGTCCGTGCTCAACTGTTCAATGTAGTCATCGCGATCCTGGGCGGACCCGCGCAGCGGACGAATCATGATCCGGTTCAGGATGAACACGAAAATGAGAAAGGACAGCAGCTGCACTATCAGGGTTTCATTGATGCTGATAAGTGCGATATTGCTGATAATTTCCATGAAAATGCCCTCTGTAGCTAGACCACGAAAAGCAGCAGCAAAGCGATAACCAGGGAATAAATACCCGTTGATTCCGATACGGCCTGGCCAACCAGCATGGTCCTGGTCAGCAAGCCCGCTTCACCCGGGTTTTTGCCGATGGCCTCACAGGCTTTGGCGGCCACCATGCCTTCACCGACACCGGGGCCGATGGCGCCCAGGCCCATAGAGATGCCGGCACCCAGAAAGGCGGCAGCTTTTACCAGATCAGGTCCACTGATATCCATAGGTTCCTCCTTCGTTTAGTTGCAATATCAAGTTTGCATGTGATTCAGTATACGGTTCTTTCAAGGCCAGCCAGCTGGCCTACAAAACAAATATCAAAACCAGGCTAACAACCATGGCATAGATGGCCGTTGACTGGGAAACCGCCTGCCCGACCAGCATGATGCGCATCAGGTCGCCGGCAGCGCGATGGTTGCGGGCCACCCACCGAACGGCACCTTCCGCGACCAGGCCGTTGCCGATGCCGGGCCCAATGCCGCCGAAACCGGTGCAGAGGCCGGCAGCGAGCAGGGCCATCGACGGGGCCAGCGCAGTGGTTTCCGGAAACGTTTTAAAAATCAGGATAAAACTGACGAGCAGTCCAAAGATGGACGGCGTCTGGGACACAGCCTGTCCCACCAGCATGGTGGTGGTAACGTTGCCGACCGTTTTGGGATTACGGGCCACCCCGGCACAGCTTGCCCCCGCGGCTTTGCCGCCCCCATAACCGGACCCGATAGCCGCCAGGCCGGTACTTAGCCCGGCGCCGATCAAGGCGGCCCAGGTTGGATTCAATGCCGACTTCCCAAAGTCCATAAACATCAGCATCAGGGCCACCACCATGGCGAAAATGGCCGGGGTCTGGCAAACTGCGGACCCGATCAGCATGTTGGTGGTGAGGGTGGGGGCAGCCTCCGGCTGCCTGGAAATACCAAAACAGGTCTGGCCGCCGGGAAACCCGGAACCAATCCCAGAGCCGATCGCGCCCAGTCCCATGCACAGACCGGCGCCTAACAGCGCCGCGGCTTTCAGCAGGCTGGCCGTTCCGACATCCAAAAAGAGCAAGAGGATGGCAATAACCAGGGCAAAGATCGAAGATGATTCCGCAACCGCCTGGCCTACCAGCATATTCTTAAAAATTGTGCCGGAGTCTTCTGCATTCCTGGAAACAGCAATATTGGCTTGGCTGGCCGTATAGCCTTCCCCGATGGCGGCCCCGATAGCACCCAGACCCATAGCGATCCCGCCGCCGGCGTAGGCACATAGTTCGACAATTGATTGGGCTTCCGGATTCATACGCTATTTAACCTGCACTGAAATGTAAACTATCGTGAGCATGGTAAACACAAAGGCCTGTATCGTTCCCACGAACAGTCCGAAAAATGCGAACAGGAGCGGCGGCAGGATGAAACTGTAAGTGAGATAGGACACCACCAGGATAATTATGCTGCCGCCCATGATGTTCCCGAAAAGACGAAACGAGATAGAAACGATTTTGGCCAGCTCCCCGATAACGTTCAGGGGCATCATGAAAAATATCGGCTGAAAGTATTCTTTTGCATAGGCCTTGAAGCCTTTGGATTTAATGCCGGCGTAATGCGCTATGGCAAAACCCATGAGACCCAGGCTCAGCGGGGTGTTCAGATCTTTGGTGGGCTCTTCAAGATGCGGTATGATGCCCAGCCAATTTGATATCAACAGGAACAGAAACAGGGCGCATACCAGCGGGCCGTACTTTTTGGCGCCCTCCTTGTCCAGGGCGTCTTCCGTCAGACCGTAAAGGGCGTTGACGATGAGTTCGCCCAGAACTTGCAAGGGGCGGGGCACCCTGGCCTTCTTACGGGCAGCCAGATAACCAAAAACAATCAGGATGAAAAACACGATCCAGCTCATCACAACCACTTCCAAATTGATGGCGGCCTGGTGTCCCGGGAGGTTGATGATCAACTGATGAACTTTACCTAAATCTTGCATAGCCGGACTGACCCCTTAGGCCCGACGCTTACGGGCTGACACGATAAGTTTCATGGAATGATCCGCTACTATGGTCAACTGCACCATAAAGATACCGATGACCGTGGTGACAAGTTCAAATTGTTCCAGCTTTATAGCGCTGACGATGGGTATGGCCAACAGTGTGAAGCGGATGCCGATCGAGCTCAGGGAAACAGTGGTTTGCTTTCTCCTGGTGTCGGCGCCGACTTTTTTTGGCAGGGATTCAGCAATCAGGATGAAGTTGAGGATACTAAAGATGGTGCCCAGAATGAGGCCTTTGCCGATGGGGGCGTAACCCCCGAAGATAAAAGGCAGTCCAAAAATAATAGCCGCCACGATGGCCCGGGAGCAGTATCTCTTCTGTGTTGCTTTTACAGCGGCGGACATGCGTCACTCTCTGTGATCTTTTTTATCTTCGAGATTTTCAAGTATCTGCCGGTAGGCTACGTTGCCGCCGCCCAGAACCCCCAGAATTGTGAAAATTACGGTGAAAATACCTTTGGTACCGAGACTTCGATCAAGATAAAGTCCCACGAAAAAGCAAAAACCTATGCAGCCGGCCATGGTCAATCCCAGCTGCATAACAATGGAAAGGTTTTCCGCCCAAACCTTGTTTTTCTTGTAATTAAAAAACATCAGCAACGGTCTGGCTGGTAATGTTGGAGCCTAATAAAAACCGTTGCTTTAAGTATCATACAACTTGCAAATTGCAATGTTTATTTTCAATCCGTCTTAATTGCAGCGGCATTCCGCAAGCCGGATTTCATTTGGCTGCATTCACGGTTTTATTGCCTTTTCAGCGGCACCGGATCACCGTCATTACGGCAGGGTCGCCAGACTGGTTCTTGACTTTTAGCATCCTCCGATTTAGGGATCGAAATACCCAGTCCATGAACATAGAAACGAATGTAAAGATTGAAAACCATGCAGAAAATCTTTCGTAAAGCGCGCCAGAACCGGATCTTTCAAGATGTCGTCGATCAGATTCAGGAGGCTATCTTGAACGGGCGCCTCAAGCCGGGCGAAAAATTGCCTCCCGAACGGGAATTGGGGGCGCTCTTCGGCACCAGCCGGGGAACCACCCGGGAGGCTCTGCGGGTACTGGAGCAAAAGGGACTGGTGGAAATCCGGCTTGGGGTCGGCGGCGGTGCGGTTGTGAAAGGGGCCTCAGCCGACCAGATAACGGAAAGCCTGGCCATGTTGATTCGTTCCCAGAAGGTTTCCCTGGAACACCTGGCCGAGTTCAGGGAGGGGGTTGAAGGTACGGTGACAGGCATCGCCGCGGAAAAGGCGGAGGTCAGGGACATTCAAGAATTGCAGGTCCTGGTGTCCCGGGCTGCAGAGTGTTGCCGGCGGCCTGGAGCGATGGGATGATTTTGTAAGGGTGGACGAGCAGGTGCACATGGCCCTGGCCAAAATTTCAGGTAATCCGCTTTACATGTTCATCATGCAGACCATTCACGACAACATACACCTGTACTATGACCGTTTTTTAAAAGCGGGGCCGGATGAGTTCCGGGAGAATGTTGAAGACCTCAAGGCCATCGTAGCTGCTGTGGCGCAAAAAAATGCCTTCCTGGCGGCAGATTTGGCCCGCGATCATGTTCGGCGGTTTAACAGGTATATGGAAAAGAAGAAACGCTAGAAACGGTTTCTAAACCTCCCCTCAGGCCCAATCTCGGTGTTGGGCGCTCGGTCAAGCACGAAGTGAAGCTACCGCGCTATCCTCGAAATACTTGTCAGTATTCCTCCGGTTTCGACCCACATTTAAGAAATAGATCAGCGGGAAGTCCCGCCTCGGGGAGACCTTGCGGCCGCCTTGATCTTGAGCCCGATTGAAGATTTGGGAACCGTTTCAGGGGGTTAGATTTTGGAACAAATGTGCACGTTTATTTTGCCTTCCAGGGCGGTTTTGAATTCCGCAGCTTGAGACGCGTCGCCGACGATCTCGCCGTAATGCATCGGGATGACATACTCCGGATTGATAGCCAGGGCTGCTGTGACCGCCTGCTGGGGATCCATGACATACGTTCCGGACACTGGTAAAAGGGCAATGTCGGCTCGGATAGATTCCATTTCGGGGATGAAGTCCGAATCGCCGGTGTGATAGATGCGGACGCCCTCAATGTCGATCACGAAACCCAGCCATCCGTTTGATTTCGGGTGAAAGTGCTTATCCGTATTATAGGCGGGCACCGCTTCGATGCCGATCCCCTCCACATCGAGATGGTCTCCCGGTGTAATTATCTTAACGTTACCGCTGAGCTGTGCGGCGCTGCTTTCTTCCGTAACGATGATTGTATCGTCCTGTACAATTTTCTCCAGGTCTTCCGGGGAGCAGTGATCGTAGTGGGAATGCGATATGAGCACCAGGTCCGCTTTGGGGCCGGAATCAATTTGAAACGGGTCGATATAGACGGTTTTACCAGTTTCGATTCTGAAGCCGGCATGCCCTAACCATTTTATATTTTTTAAGAAATCAGTAACCATGGTTGTCACCTCCTATGCTGGTTGGTTCGGTGGTAACATCTTTGCCGGCCACGGCCCGGCGCTGTCAACCGGGCTGGCGGCAACCGGGTGATAGGGCTGTGTGCCGGGCTGCAAATGGCGTCTGAATCAGCTTCCCGAAATTCCGCGGCTATGTCAATCTGCAGTTTGCATTTTTCGACCTTGAATTTGCCGCCGGTGTGCCTTACTATTGGGTAGAATTGTAATTATCCGTTTGAATTTAAAGACATTATGGAAATATAACTTCAGAGATACACCATGACGAATAAAGCCCTACTCATCGTAGACATGCTGCAGGATTTTATAGACCCCAAGGGGGCCTTGTACTGTGGTGACACCGCTCAGGCGATCGTTCCCTACATTGCGGACCGGCTGATGCAGGCCCGCCAGGAGGGGGATCATGTGATTTATCTGCAGGACAGTCATGACCCGGATGATCT
>Ga0126327_10000173_pt1 | contig 16405 bp, 16 predicted proteins | sample InaspJWI30metaG_FD_101392 | JGI IMG/M metagenome (GOLD analysis project Ga0126327, IMG submission 101392) | Marine gutless worms symbiont microbial communities from Oahu, Hawaii - Inanidrilus sp. 1 OAHU.JWI-30 metaG | ecosystem: Host-associated > Annelida > Digestive system > Unclassified... | reverse complement strand
GTCGTAGACCGCCTCGATTTCGGCATGTTTTCGCCGCGCCGATTCGTAACCGCCCAGGGCCGCTTCCAGCCGCAGATGCTCGATTTGGGTTTCCAACACGCAACGCGGCATCAACGCGGCGCCGGCATTGTCCAGGTGGACGAGTCCCTCAGCGGACAGCAAATCCTCGATAACGGCTTGTTTTTCGAATGTCAAAACAGTCTCCCGGGTTAGTCCGACGGCCTCCTCAGGCCGGGTTCGAAACAGGTGGCGGGCGGCAAACCTTTTCATAAGGATGACGCCTGCTGATGTCGCCGCTGAATTCAAAGATGTCCAGTATGACCTCATATGCCGCAGGCGTGATCTCGACATGGGGCGTCCAGCAGCCGAGGTCTTGATAACTCGCAATACAGTTTTCCAGGGCCACCGCGCCAACCCCCGGAAACCAGGACTGCTGCAGGGCCGCGATCTCGGCGGCCGGCGCTTGATTCAAGAACCGGCGGGCGGCCGCATAGCCGCGGGTAAAAGCCTGTGCCGTATCGGTATCCAGCCATGCGCTCGACGCCGCCAGGCTGGAAAAGGCGCAGGGACCGATCTGCGGACCGACTTGCGCCACAATACTGCCCAGCCCATCCTGTTCCAATTGCTGCGGGTAAGGCCCCTGTTGCTGCACATAATGCCCTTGGCCCGCGCGAAAGACCTGGTCGATATCGTCGGCTCCACCGGGGGTAATTGCAACGATGCGATCGAAGTCGATACCCGCCCGGTGGCAGGCGTAGCGAAACATTGCATGCGGTTGCCCACCGCCGAACATAACCACTTCGGCGCCTTCCAGCTTGTGCCAGGAAAAATCCGGATCCGATACCCGCCCGGTGATAAAGAAGCCATCCATTTCATTGATTTGCGCAAAATGTCGCGGGTAATCGATCTCGCCCCTGGCTAGCGCATTAAACGCCTGGCTGGGCGCCGACTGCACCAGATCGGCAGTGCCGTCGCCGATCGCATCGGTCGCCGCCTTGCCGGGCGGCGCTACCGACCATTCGAACTCGAGGCCTTCCTGTTTCAGGAAACCGCCGGCCATGCTCAATATCAACGGCGAATAGAAAGCCGAAAACAGCGTGAACTGGATGTTAATCTTGCTCATGAAAACTCCTTCCTCTAAGCTAGGCCGGCTAGAGAAGCTCTGATTTTTTCAGAGTTTCTTTAAGCAACTTCAAACCAGGTCAACATGCCGCCGGCCATGTGCTCGACCATGTGGCAGTGGATCAGCCATTTACCGGGATTGTCGGCAACGAACCGCATGGCGCCGCGCTCGCCGCGCTGAAACAGGGTGGTATCGCGCCACCACCTCGGATGCCTGTCGTCGATAAAATGATGCCCGTGGATATGCATTGCATGCGGCCAGCTATTGTCATTATGCACGTCGAGACTGATCGCGGTTCCCCGCTTGACGCGAAACAACGGTTCGCTCGGCATTCCGACGAGGCCGTTAAGCGCCCATACTTTCTTTTGCCGAACCAGTTCGCGTATATCCATTTCCCGGCCCTCGAATTGTGCACTGCGCATACCGCCCATGGCGCCGCCCTGCATGCGCAATGGGAAATGTTTGAACTCGGTCGGCAAAACGGTTTTATTGGCCGGATTAGCGGGCAGTCTAATCGGGGTTTCCAACAACTGCTCGCGCCGAACCTGCGGCCGATAGGTGAAACTGGCAATCTCGTAAGCGTATTCTCCAATGACCAGTTCGATCGCCGTGCTGCTCGCCGGAGCCGAGGTCATATCGATGATCAGATCGGTGCGCTGACCCGGCGCAAGCACGATTCTACCTGCATCCGGGCTAAAGGGTTCGACCGGTTGACCGTCGATTGCTATTACTGAAATCCCGGGCTCGTTGAATAGCAGATGCATGATGCGCGCATTGGCGATGTTCAACAGGCGCAGGCGGATACGCTCGCCGCCGGCGACTTCGAATTTCGGCTCGGCGTGCCCGTTGACGGTGATGAAATTACCCAGGCGACCAGCGTGGGACCAGTCATGCATGGAACCAAGGCTCGCATTATCCAGTTGCATGTTTCGATCCAGGCGCCAGTCGTCGATTGCAAACACCAGGTCTTGATCGACCCGTGGCGGATTCTGCTCGCTGACGATTAATACCCCGGCCAATCCCAGTGCGAGCTGCGCCCAGGAGCGCATATGAGTGTGGTACCAGTAAGTGCCCGCATCCGGCGGACTGAAACGGTATTCGAACTGCTCGCCCGGCAAGACCGGCGGCTGTGTCATATCGGGCACGCCATCCATCGCGTTATCGATGCGCAAGCCATGCCAGTGCACCGAAGTCGGTTCGTCGAGTCTATTCCGCAACCGGATAACCGATTCCCTGCCCTGCGGGATGCGGATAATCGGTCCCGGGATCGACTGGTTGTAATACATGACCCGGGTGGCGTTTTCCTGATCGTGGTCGAACACGGTATGCCCATGCGATGCGGTCAGTTCGAAGTCAGGCAGCCCGGTATCACCGATCGCCGGTCTGAACAGGCCGGCACCCAGCAAACCGGCGGCGCTCGCCTGGATGAACTGTCTACGGCTTGGCACGAGTCCGGCCCATCCGTCAGCGGTTGACTACCTGGTCCCAGCATAGATGCAGGGCGTCGAGGCAGGAATGCGCCAGTCGAGCGCAGCGTTCGGGACTCCAGCCCTGGATCGCGTCAGGGGTTCCCGCGGCATCCTTGAACGGCATCTCCAGGGTCATCACCAGCGCGCCGAAACGTTCGGCCAGGGAATTCGAACAGTAGCTCATATTGGCGGTACCGGCGGCATTGGGCGGATAACCCTGCTCGACCTGGAAGTCGGGATTGAGATTCGCCAGTGTCATTTTGAACAGGTCAAGCTGCGCTTGACGTTCGCGATTCCAGCCGGGCGTACCTTCGGTACCGGCGATAAAATTGTAGGGCAGCGCTTCGTCGCCATGTACGTCGAGACCGATATCCAGTCCGGTTTGCGTTATTTTTTCGAGCACATGGAAAACTTCGGGGCTTTGCTCCAGCGTCGCTCGATCCCATTCCCGATTCAAATTGGAACCGACCGCGTTGGTGCGCAAATGCCCCCGGCGGCTGCCGTCCGGGTTCATGTTGGGCACTAGATAGATAACCGCATTTCCGAGGATTGCATTGACCACCGGATCGCTGTCGTCGACCAGCCGGTTGATCATGCCCTCCATCCACCATTCCGCCATGGTTTCGCCCGGATGCTGGCGCGCCACCAGCCAGACTTTTTTGGGCGCGTCCGCGTTACCGAAGCGCAGACAATCAATGCTCTGACCGTCGAGCGTCAGACCCAAGGTTTCCGCCTGGCAGCGCTCGCTGGTCTGGGCGAAGGCCAGCAAGTCGGCATGGCGCTCCATCGAGTAGGGAGCAAAATAGGCGAAATAAACCTGATCTTCGGTACTGTTATGCTCGATGATCAGATTTTCACCGTCGAAGCGGGTATCGACCCGAAACCAGAATTCACGGTCGTAACTCGCCACCGCCCGATAATCCTGCCAACCTTTCCGATAGGCCGCGCCCGCGGCGTTGCCGATCAGGTAGCTGCAATCGAGGCCTTTAACGTTGGCCGCGCGAAAATAAAACCACTGGTAAAAATCGGATTGATTATCTTTACGAATGTTGAGCAATACACGGCCCGGGTCGCTGCTATCGATACACTCGATATTGCCGCCGTCAAACTGACTGGAGATTATCATCGGGTTTCCTGTACAAATCTTACGCCGAGTTAATTTTCACTCTAAATGAAAATAGAGTATTCGGTGTGGGAGAATACTGTATGCGTTGGTTAATTTCGATTCCTTTACTGCTTTTACTAAACGGTTGCGCCGATTTCGGCTATTACTGGCACAGCGCGCGCGGGCACCTCGCGGTGATGAACCAGCGAGTCGATATCGAAGACTTGCTGGCAGACCCGCGGACTACCGAGGAATTACGCCAACGCTTGATCCTGGTGCAGGAAATTCGGCGCTTTTCGGTGGCGCGACTGGCGCTGCCCGCAAACGATAGCTATCGCAGTTTCGTCGAACTCGAACGGCCCTATCTGATTCAGAATCTGTTTGCCGCGCCCGAATTCTCAACCAGCCTGCAGCGCTGGTGCTACCCCATCATCGGCTGCGCCAGCTATCGCGGCTATTTTGTCGAACAACGTTTACTCGCCTATGTCGACCAACTCCAAGCCAGTGGCCTCGAAGTGCATATCGGTGAAGTTTCGGCATATTCGACGCTGGGCTGGTTCGACGACCCGGTGCTTAGCAGCTTCATCTACTGGCCGGATCACCGCCTAGCGGGACTGTTGTTCCACGAGCTAACCCATCAGCGGATATACCTCGACGACGATACGACATTCAACGAATCGCTGGCTTCGGCGGTACAATTTGTCGGCACCGAACTCTGGCTGCAGGCGCGCGAGCAACAGCAGGAACTCGAAAAATTTTCGCGCTGGTCGCTGTATCGCGCCGCGGTAATCGAATTGATCGAAGCCACGCGCGATCGCCTGACAAGACTTTACGACAGCAAGCAAAGCGATGCCGACAAACGCAAAAACAAGAACGCAATATTTACGCAAGCACGCGCCAGTCACCAGGGCATCGCATCGCTCCACGGCGTTACCGGGGGATTCAAAAACTGGTTCGCCGGCGATCTGAATAACGCCAAAATCGGCTCGGTGGTGGCCTATAACGCCAGAATGCCGGCTTTCGTCAACATGTTGCGCGCGCACCGACTCGATTTTGCGGCATTCTACAAATATGTCGATAGCGTCGGTGCGCTGGACAATACCGAACGCGAAAGCTGCCTCGAAGCCTGGGGCCGGCAGGATGCGATAAAGGACAATTGCCCGGATTTATGAAACCGGGCTACTGTTTCTTGATGAAGTTCGAGTAGCGGGTGTAAAGCTGTTTGTAGTCCTCGAGATTTTCATCCAGCATTTCCTGATATTGGCCTTGAAAAAACTGTCGCGCCTTGGGTATATCCACGGCGTAATCTTCGAGCGTGTTCGCATGCTGTGAAACGACATGGGCATTGAATCGCGCGGCGGCATACAATAGCGCCAGGCCGACGTTTTCTTGGCTATTGGTTTCGGCAAATTCATTGGCGCGGTCGATAAATAAATCGACCATACGGCGGTAGATTTCGTCGAGGTCTTCATCGCTAATTTCGTCGTCGGCCATGGCGGCAATTTCCGGGAATCAAGTCGCCGAAGATAATATCACAGAGCCAGGCCGCAGTTCGGCAAACCTTGCCATCCCGGCTTTTTCCTGACATCCCGAGTAAGCGGGGATGATATTAACCGGCGGAGAATACTGTTGTCAGGCGGGTCGGTCTTCGAGATGGGCGGCGATCATTTCGGTCAGGCCGAGTAGTTCGATATTCATTTCATTGGTTTCGACGCCTTCTTCCATGACCATGCGACAATTGGAGCAGGCGGTTACCACCGCCGCGGCGCCGATTTCCTCGATCTGGGATTTCTTGCGGTTGAACGCAGTCAGCTTCAATTGGTCGGCGCGCTCGTTGGTACTGACGCCGCCACCACCGCCGCAGCACCAGTTCATGTTGCCGTGATCGGCCATTTCGACGAAATCTTCGGCAATCGGTTGCAGCAGATTGCGCGGCTGCGCACTAATGCCACCGCGCCGCACGATCGAACAGGGATCGTGGAAGGTTAATCGCCCGGCTGCCTTGCCGCTGGTTTTGATCCGTCCCGCGGCCTGCAATTCGTCCAGCAATTCGAGAATGTGCACCACCTCGAAGCGATAGGCCTTGCCGATAAAGTTAGGCCCTTCCCAGCGCAACGCGGTATAGGCGTGACCGCACTCGGGGCTGATCACCGTTTTGACTTTCAGCTTTTCGGCGCCGGCTACCACCCTTTCCAGCAATTGTCCCGCGATCGTCTTGTTACCGATTTGCAGACCCGAATTGGTCGCTTCGAAAGCCTCGGAGGACAGGGTCCAGCTAACCCCTGCATGATCGAATATTTTTGCCAGCGATTCTAGATATTCGGGATATAGCGCGATTTCATTGGACGACAACAGAGCCAAGTAGTCGGCGCCCTCGACGTCGACCGGAATTTTCAACCCGGTATCCGCTTCGACGTGCTTGATCATCGCCTGCACGGTCTTCAAGGTAATGCCCATCGGGCTACCGATATCGACCGCTCGCTGGGTCGCGTCGACCAAACCTGCAGGCGAGAAGCCGGCCTTCGAAAGCGCATGCTTGACCTTGAAGATCATGCCCGCGATATCGACACCCACCGGACAGACCATGCTACAGCGGCCGCACATCGAACAAGCGTCGTAAACCAGCTCTTCCCAGTCGCTCAGATCGGCTTCGGTCATGGGTTTGGCAAGCCCGATGGCGGAGGTGATCTTGCCCCACAAGCTGTACTCGTTGCGCCACAGCTTGCGTAGCGGTTCGGTTTTGTAGATCGGGGTATAACGCGGGTCCAGGGTCTCGGTGTAAAACAGGCAGGATTCGGCGCAGATACCGCAGTTGACGCAGCTCGAAAAGAATGACTTTACCTTGCCGTCGACCTCGCTGCGCAGTACTTCCAGACCTTTTTCCAATTTTTCGCTCATTTCTCAATGCCCTCCTAAGCGTCGACGCCACGCCGACCGAACCAAGCACCGGTAAAGGCCCTGCTCGGAATAAACGTGAAGCTGTGCATCAGGGTGCTGAACGGGAAATAGATCAGCCACAGCTCAACCGTGAAACGATGCAGCAAGCGCAACGCGGTAAACTCTTCCAACAGCGCCAGACAACCCGTCAACATCACGACAAAGGTCAAAATAGCGGCGATATGGTCATCACGAGTCGAAATCAGGCGCGTCACCGGATTCAACAGGCGGCGCAGCCACAGAATGATCAAACCCATAAAAGCCGCCTGCGCGGAAACGATGAAAGCCCAGTGCGGCAGCGGTGTCCAGCCGAAACCCAGCAGGTTTTCTTCCAGAAACAAGACGTGCGGCGCGGCAAAAAACAGCAGGGCGAACAGGCCGAGATGAAATAGATACCCGGCAATATATTGGATACCGATCCGCGGCCTTATTTCGCGCTGTGGTAAAAACCGGCTTAAGATAGTTTTGATCGCGGATGAACTCGCCGATCCGCGCGCCACCGAAAGGTCGGATTTGTGTTTTGCAAACAATATCGCGGTTAATTGCCACAACACACCAAGGGAGAAGACCGCCAGTGATAAATACCACAGCGGTCCGTCAATCAGGTTTTCAATCATCAGGTCGTTTTGCTTCCGTCAGCTTCGTTTACGGAAGACGTTCCAACCAGTTTGTCGTACTCTTCGGCCGAGATAATCAAATCCTTTTCGTGGCACTCCTTACCCCAGCGGTCATGGTGCGCATCGGCCCAGTTAATATCGACGTAACCGGTCTTCATGCCTTCGAGCGTGCCCTCGGTGCCGACCGAACCCATGTACATGTGGCCGATCGAAACAACAATCAGGGCTAGCGAACAAATCACGTGAATGACGTGGGCTATCTCCATGATGATACGGCCCTGGCCGAAAATTGGCATGACCAGGATCAAGCCGGTGATAGAAACAACGAGACCGATCAGGATTACGATCCAGTACCAGGTCTTTTCACCCATGTTGAAAAAGCCACCCGAAACGTGACCGTCCCCGATGAATCCCCCGCCTTTCAGCAGCCAGGTCAAGTCGCCTTTCTCGTAAATATTGCGCTTGACGAAACTGAACAACATCATCAGCAGGGATACCAGGAACAGCGGCCCGACCAGATTGTGGCTTTCCTTGCTGGCGGAAGCCAGTAGCGAGAACGCTTCCTTGCCGAACAGCGGGATCAGCAGCGGCCGACCGAGCAGCAATATCAGCCCGGTGATCGCCAAAAACAAGAATACGACGGCAAGCGCCCAGTGCACGATCCGCTCATAGTCGGTGAAACGTTTCACCATGCGCCCTGACAAGCCGCCCTCGATGCCGACCTTGCCGCGTATCAAGTAGAACAGAAAAATCAACACGCATACCGCCACCAGCGCGACGGAGCTGTAGGTGGTTAGCGTACCGACACGAAAATTCGCCCACTCCACTCCACTCGCATTGATCAGTATTCCGCTATCGACGCCCTTGACCTGGCTAGTGCCGTCGAGTACCGAGTCGCCGCGTTGCCGGATGTCACTCCACAATTCGCCCCCGGGGTTTAACGAAAGCAGGCTCTCGGGATAGGTTTGATTTTTCGGCGGGCCATCCGCCTGGGAAAACTGCGGCAACAACACGCACAGTAGTAGTAACAGTGTTTGGATTTTCAAGTTTTGTCTCCTTGCGATCCTACGGTTCTACCCTTTCGCCCACGGGCGTCTGCCCGATACTTCCCTGTATCGATTCCAGACAAACGCCAGTTGACGAGGTTTAGCCTTTTATCTTGGCATTATCGAAGGACACGCCCCAATTAAAGGCGCTGGCACCCCGGTTAATTACCCGTTTGCGGTAAATATCCGAAATCACATCGGCATCCCCCGAGAGTAGGGCCTTGGTTGCGCACATTTCCGCGCACAGCGGCAATTTGCCTTCGGAGAGACGGTTACGACCGTATTTCCGAGACTCGTCCGAGCTGTGATCTTCCTCCGGTCCGCCCGCGCAGAAGGTGCACTTATCCATCTTGCCGCGCGATGCGAATGCCGCTTCCTCGGGAAACTGCGGCGCCCCGAACGGACAGGCGTAAAAACAGTAACCGCAGCCGATGCAGATATCCTTGTCGTGCAACACGATGCCGTCGCCGGTGGTATAGAAGCAGTCCACCGGACAAACCGTAGCGCAGGGCGCGTCGGAACAATGCATACAGGCCACCGACAGCGAGCGCTCGCCCGCTTCGCCATCCTTGATCGTCACCACGCGGCGGCGATTGACGCCCCAGGGTATCTCATGCTCGTTTTTGCAGGCGGTTACACAGGCATTACATTCGATGCATCGTTCGGCATCACAGTAAAATTTCATTCTAGCCATTTTATTATCCCCCTGCTTAAGCTTTGGTTATGCGGCAAAGACTACATTTCGATTCCTGCATCTGCGTCACCGAATCATAGCCGTATGTCATCGCGGTATTGGCGGCTTCACCCAGAATATAGGGATCGGCGCCTTCCGGATACTTGTCGCGTAAATCCTTGCCCTGCATATGCCCGGCAAAGTGGAACGGCATGAACGCCACCCCGGAGCCGACGCGCCTCGTAACCATCGCCTTAACCTTGACCTTGGCGGCTTCGGCGCCTTCGACCCAGACGTCGTCACCATCCTTGATGCCGTTATTGTTAGCATCTCGCGGGTGGATCTCGACGAACATGTCTTGCTGCAGCTCGGCCAGCCAGGCGTTAGAGCGAGTTTCGTCGCCGCCGCCCTCGTATTCGACCAGCCTGCCCGAAGTCAGGATAAGCGGGTAATCACCGCTGTAATCGGTATCCTGGATTGACTTGTAGCGGGTCGGCAGCCGCCAGAAGGACTTGCGATCCTCGTAAGTTGGATATTTCTCGACCAGATCGCGCCGCGACGTATAGAGCGGCTCGCGATGAATCGGCACCGGATCCGGGAAGGTCCAGACCATGGCCCGCGCCTTGGCGTTACCGAACGGCGAACAACCATGCTTGATAGCGACGCGCTGGATTCCGCCCGAGAGGTCGGTTTTCCAATTCTTGCCCTCGGCCGCCGCCTGTTCTTCCGGCGTCAGATCGTTCCACCAGCCCAGCTTCTTCAATACCTTGTCGCTGAATTCGGGATAGCCGTCCTTGATATCCGAACCCTTGCCGAAGGAGCCTTCCGCCAGCAGATTCGTGCCGTTGCGTTCGACGCCGAAGCGCGCGCGGAAGGTCAAACCGCCGTCGGCCACGTTCTTCGAGGTATCATACAGATTTGGCGTACCCGGATGATTCATTTCCGGTGGTCCCCAAGACGGCCATGGCAGGCCGTAGTAATCGCCGTCGGCGGGTCCGCCTTCGGCCTTGAGCGTGTCGTAGTCGAAAGTGCCCCAGTTTTCCTGATGCTTCTTCAGCCGTTCCGGACTCTGACCAGTGTAGCCGATGGTCCACATGCCGCGGTTGATTTCGCGCAACACGTCTTCCACCAGCGGCTCATCGTCCTTGACCTGGATGTTTTTGAACATCTGATCGGCCAAGCCGAGCTTTTTCGCCAACTTGTACATGATGGTGTGATCGGGCAAAGACTCGAACATCGGCTCGATAACCTTGGAACGCCATTGGAAGGAACGGTTTGAAGCCGTTACCGAACCGTAGGTTTCCATCTGCGTCGATGCCGGCAACAGGTAGATGCCGTCCTTGCGATCGGGCATGACCGCGCTCGCGGTCGGATAGGGATCGACGATGACCATCATCTCGAGTCCATCCATTGCCTTTTGCTGTTCGACGCCGCGGGTCTGGCTGTTGGGCGCGTGCCCCCAGAAGAACATCGCTTTCAGATTATCCTTTTGCGCGATATTTTCCTTGTCCTCGAGTACCCCGTCGATCCAGCGCGAAACCGGAATGCCCTTGGTATTCATGACATGCACGTCCTTGCCCTTGCTCTGCTCGTAACTGCCGCTGTCGAATTGGCCCTTGACCCATTCGTAATCGAGATCCCAGACGCGCGACCAGTGTTTCCAGGAGCCGGCCGAAAGACCGTAATATCCCGGCAGCGTGTTGGACAGAACTCCCAGATCGGTGGCGCCCTGAACGTTGTCGTGGCCGCGGAAAATATTGGCGCCGCCGCCGGATACGCCCATGTTGCCGAGCGCCAGCTGGAACGCGCAGTAGGCGCGGGTATTGTTGTTACCTATGGTGTGCTGAGTACCGCCCATGCACCAGATGAAGGTGCCGGGTCGGTTATCCGCCATCGCCTTGGCGGCTGCGAAGACTTGATCTTCCGGCACGCCGGTAACATTTTCGACTTCCTTCGGATTCCACTTCTTGACTTCGGCCATGACTTCATCCATGCCGTAAACGCGCTGGCGGATGAACTCCTTGTCTTCCCAGCCGTTTTCGAAGATATGCCACATCATGCCCCAGATGATTCCGACATCGCTGCCGGGACGAATCTTGAGAAAGTGGTCGGCATGCGCCGCGGTACGGGTAAAGCGCGGATCGATTACCACGACCGGCGCATTGTTTTCCTCCTTGGCCTTGAAAATGTGCTGCAATGCGACCGGATGCGCTTCGGTCGGGTTGGACCCGATCAACAGTATCGACTTGGAAAAGTGGATATCGTTGTAGGAGTTGGTCATCGCGCCGTAACCCCAGGTATTGGCTACTCCCGCTACCGTGGTGGAATGGCAGATACGCGCCTGGTGATCGACATTATTGGTGCCCCACATCGCGGCGAATTTACGGAATAAATAAGCCTGTTCGTTACTGTGCTTGGCCGATCCCAGCCAAAACACCGAATCGGGGCCGGATTTTTCGCGGATATCGAGCAATTTGTCCCCGATCTCGCTGATCGCCTCATCCCAGGATACCTTTTTCCATTTGCCGTCGACCAGTTTGGTCGGATACTTGAGGCGGCGCTCGCCATGGCCGTGTTCGCGAATCGACGCGCCCTTGGCACAGTGCGCGCCCTTGTTGAAGGGATGATCGAAAGCCGGTTCCTGCCCTGTCCAGACGCCGTTTTGGACCTCGGCGATGATGCCGCAGCCGACCGAACAATGCGTGCATATCGTCTTCACTTGCTCGATTTTACCGCCGGCGGCCGAGGTTGCGGCCTGCGATTTTTTCATCATCACCGGGCTGACGGTGGTAGCCAGCGCGGCGCCCCCCGCCATCAGGCTCGAATTTCTGAGGAATGTCCGGCGGCTAATCGCCCCGGGCATGGTTTTGCTTGTACTGCCGGCAGGGATTTTGCCGACCGTACGGGACTTCCTGGTTAACTTTTTCATTATTGGCTACCCCCAATTAAATGTCGGCGGATTTGTAGTAGTCGAGAACATGTTGGGTTAGCTGGTAACCCTTTTGACCTGGTTGTTCTTCGATTTCACCGCCGACGTCGGCAATGGCGCCGGTGCTCGCCAGAGCGGTGGCTGCCACACCCGCCCCAACGAGGGTGGATTTTTTTATAAATTCTCTGCGTCCCTGATTTTTCGGTTGTCGTTTTCGTTCCACGGGTTTTTCCTCCACAGGCTGTCTTGAGTTCGGTTGATTTTGTTAACTACGCATCGAGAGATAGGTTTGCTCCAATTCTATGAAAGCTGCGCCAAAGCGCGCAACCGGTTTGTAAAAATCGGCGGACCGGGCTTTTCCCAGATCTGCAAAAAACCTTCCCAACCATGGTTGTATATGTTTTTTGAAGAAACTCAACTGCTGCTCGAGGCCGGAACCTTCGGTAATTATAACAGAAAAGACTTCAAAAATCGCGGCGACGTGATCCTCCGGTTCGTGCGTACCTTCTTCGCACTCGAAACCTAGCGTCCGTAAATCGTCGCGCAAGTCGCTAAGTGGTTGTTCCATGAGGAATCCTGTCAGATACCAGGAACCGTAGGGCACCACTTCACCCTTGCCGATTCCGATAAAAAGCGCGTTATATTCGGTCTCGAGATCCTGCAAATCGAACTTGACGGCGGCCGCGGCAAGCTCCGCCATCGCCTCCGAGAGTTCATCGGATTCGTCTTCACCGTCCGGAGACAATTGGCTTAGATGTTCCAGCAACGCCCGATCCGGCGCGGCGCGCAGCGTGGCCGCCAGCAATCCATAGGCGGCGGCGCGATAATGCTGTTCGTCATCGATTATGGCGTCAGCGTCTGGCATCTCGATCACCTTCGATTCCTCATTGCCGGAAACCCTTGAGCGGATCGAACTGACCGCCCATGGCTTCCGGGTCCTGGACGATATCGGACACGCGGCAATCGTCGCACATTTTGAGCCGGTCGAGGGCGCGCTGACTGCCGAACATATGATGGTCCTTGAGTTTTTCCTGCATCTTGTCGATCACCGAGGTCGGTGCGAACGGCTTGCCGCAGGCGATGCAGGCAAACGGCGTGTCGCGATTAAGCGCGCGCGCCCGGTTGCGTAGCTCCCGGTCAAACAGCAAACGCGGTTGCAGCGTGACCGCATCCTCGGGACAGGTTTGTTCGCAGGCGCCGCATTGCAGACAGTTGCTTTCGACAAAAAACAATTCGGGCACTTCACGGTTGGAGCCGTCCTGCAATGCATTGCCCGGGCAGGCCCCGACGCAGGCCATGCACAGGGTGCACTTCCCGGCATCGACGATGACATCGCCAAAGGGCGCACCCGCGGGCAACGCCACCCGATCCGCCGGCGGGTTTAGATTGACCGCCAGATGGTCCAGAGCCTGGTAAATCGCATTGCGCTTCTGCGACGGCATATCATGGATCGCGGGTGCGGCCAGGTCGACGCGGTCAACCTGCGGCAAGGCTTCATCGGCACGACAAAGCGTCACGTAGATCGAGCCCAGACCCAGCCCCGCAAGCAGCGCATGCAGCCAGTCCAGCTGCCGGCGCAATACATCCTGCGCGCTTGCCGGCACTTCCGCGTCGATCACCAAAACTACCTGTAAAGCACCGTATGCCAGCGCCGAGAGACACAGATCCATGCCGACACTGGCCAATTCCTCGACCGCCAGCGGCAGGAGATTGTCATAGGTTTGCAGATATTGCTGCACCGAAAAGCTGTCGGTATGGAACAAAACTATCGGATCGGAGCCGCCGTGGCTGCGATAGGATGCCAGCATGTCGCGCAACCGCGTGCCGTTATCGCGCAGGTTCGGATAGCGATAGCGAATCGCCCCCGATGGACACACGGTAGTGCAACTGCCGCCGCCCTGGCACAGATTGGGATCGACCTCGATGCGCTCGCCCAGGCTGAAAATCGCCTCCGCAGGACAGGCGTCGATACATTGATTACAAACAATTTTTCCGTTAACCCCGTGGGCGCAAATTGAAGCGTCATAATCGAAATACTTGGGCTTGTCGAACTCGCCCACAAGGTTTTCGAGCTCTTGTTCCAGCACCAGCCTTTGCCACTCGGCCGGCAGTGCATGGAAATACCCGGGTGGCAATAATTCCCGCGTGAGCAACGGGTTTTGATTCAGATCGAGAATGGCGTCGCCGCGGTGGGTGACCGAATTACCCTGTTGATCGGTGACACTGACCCGATAGGCGCCAAGATGACCTTCTATGCGTGTTTGACCGCCGGCGGATGAAACCCGGTTGATGTCGAGCGTCGCCGGTAATTCGTCGCAACGCTGCAGCGTTGCGTCATCGGCAAGCGCTATGACCTTGCCGTTGGATTGATAGCTGACCAGGCTGGTCGGCTCGAGCGCGAAGGCATCGCGCAGCTCGAGTGCATGTCGGCGCGCCTCGTTATTGCTCATAGTCGGATTCCTGTTCGGGATCGCCGGCTGCGTCGAGTTCGGCCACCGTTTCCGCAGGCTGATCGATTTCCTGCTCGTCGTCGATATCCTCGAGCGCTTCCAGTTCGGTCTCGGCGACATTCGCTTCGTCTTCCGCAGCGAGTTTTTCGCGCAACTTTTTCTGTTGCATTTCAATCCGGTGTTTCATGTCGGCGGTCACGATATCGCCCAGTTTCTCGAAACTGGTGTAATCTTCGTCGTATTCATCCAAGCCGTCGCGAATATTGAATACCGGGGCCCGGAACAGTTTGCGTAGCGCGAGATTACGCAGCTCATCGCTAACCCCCTCGGACATGAATCCACTGTAATCGGAGTCTTCGGTAAGCTCATCGAGCGCGGGCATATCGGCATCGGTCAAAACCGGTTGCGCTGCATCCTCGACCGGGGGTGCCGCGGCTTCGGACTCAATTTCCTCGGGCAGCGTCGGCGCCTCCGCCGGAGCGGCCTGCTCGGCTTCGAGCTTACGCCGCGACCAGCGCGACAATACGGATTCTTTACCGTTTTGAATCATGACGGATTGTTTACCGGTTTGCCGCCGGGGCGCTCGGTCCGGTGCCAGTTTTTGAGCTTGCGCTTGGTTTTCTTGAGCGCGACATAGTTCGTCAACACGTAGGCTTCCGCCCATTGATAAAGCTCGGATGGAATCGCCACCGAGTAAACTTGCTCGTCACCCTCGAGGTAGGCGTGCACTTCGTCGAAACTCAGCGAAACCAAGTAGGGCAGCGGCATCTCATCGCTGTCATCCGGCTGATCGGCGACGACAAAGCAGCCCGGTTCGGGTGACATCAGGTTGTGGTAATAACTTTCGCACTCGTCCGCATGCAGCTGTAATCCCATACCGGTAACCAGGAAATGCTCGACCCCGTCATTCTGGTATACCCGGGTGACCGAGGATTCTTCCTGCGCGCCGCGCACAACGACACCGAGCGCCTCGTAGCTGAACTGCGCCCAGGGGTGCGTCGAAGGCTTTTTTTCCATCAAAACCGCAAGGTTCAGTCGTTCGGGTAATTCCTGGTCGAAATCTTCCAGTTCCAGTTTTTCCATGGGTCCCTGCCGGTACCTCAAAATTTTGAAGTTCCCGTTATACCACAGGCAGGGCCTACTGGTGCAACCATGAGTTTTGCAGGGTTTCTCCCTTCGAAGGGGACGGATCTGCAGATCCGTCCCCAAGCGAGGAGGCTCGGGGACAGACCTAAAGGTCTGTCCCCTTCGAAAACTCCAGCGTAAACGGCCGTTCATGTTTAAGCGACGGAATCCGACCGCGCACCTTCGCCACGCGCTCGAGATCGATATCCGCATAAATGATCCCGGGGTCGGCGCCGCCATCGGCGAGAATTTCGCCCCAGGGGTCGATAATCAATGAATGGCCGTAGGAATAGCGCTTATCGGCATGGTGCCCGCACTGGTTCGGCGCGATGATAAAGGCGCCGGTTTCGATCGCGCGCGCGCGCAGCAGTGTATGCCAGTGCGCCTTGCCGGTGGTCGCGGTGAAAGCCGCCGGGACGGTAATGAATTCGGCGCCCGCCTGGGCCAGCGCGCGATACAACGCACCGAAGCGCAGATCGTAGCAAATCGACAAGCCCAGTTTACCGAACGGCGTCGTCACGACTACCGCTTTATCGCCCGCGGCAATCACATCCGATTCGCGGTAGGCCTCACCGTTTTTGAGCTCGATATCGAACAGGTGCAGCTTGTCATAGCGCGCCCGGATCTCGCCGTCGCCATCCACTAGAAAACTGCGGTTGAAAATCTTTTCGTCTTCGAGAATCAACTGCGACCCGACCAGGATCATGACACCCCGAGCTCGCGCTTTGGCGCGAAAAGCAGCCAACCCGATATCGTCGGTTTCGCGAAAGCTTAACGCGGGGATTTGCGCATTAACCGGTTCGATCAGGCCGACGGTCTAGGAGTGTTAGAAATTTTGTGTCAATTCTTTAATGTGCAGCATAATGCTGTTAGGAGAATTGATAATGACAGACAAATTCGATTTTAATAAAGCCCTGAAGGCGATTCAGTC
>Ga0126327_10000170_pt1 | contig 16611 bp, 17 predicted proteins | sample InaspJWI30metaG_FD_101392 | JGI IMG/M metagenome (GOLD analysis project Ga0126327, IMG submission 101392) | Marine gutless worms symbiont microbial communities from Oahu, Hawaii - Inanidrilus sp. 1 OAHU.JWI-30 metaG | ecosystem: Host-associated > Annelida > Digestive system > Unclassified... | reverse complement strand
GCCGCCCGGGCGGCCTGGGCCATTTCAACTATGGTCGTTTCAATCGTCATGATATTGCTCGCATGGGTTATCTCTGCGTCTACTGCTTGTACGTGAGGGCCAGGTTGTCCCGGTGAATCACTTCATCGTAAGGTTTTTCACCGAGACACTGCTGCACGGCCTCAGTTTGCAGGCCCATTATCCTTTGTATATCGGCGGCACTGTAATTCACCAGGCCGGTCCCGATGTCCGCACACGCCGGCGTCTTCAGGGTCACCGGAGCGCCCTTTTGAAACTCGCCTTCCACGGCAACGATCCCGCTGGGCAGCAGGCTTTTCCCTTTGGAGAGAATCGCATCAGCTGCGCCCTGATCGATCTGGATGATACCTTTCGGTTTCAACGTATAGGCAATCCAGCTCTTACGGCTGGCAAGCCGTTCTCCACTGGGTACAAAGAACGTGCCGCCGGCATCACCTTGCATCAAGGTTCTTAAGATGTTCGGCCTGGTGCCGTCGGCTATCACCATCGGCACTCCGGCACCCGTTACTTTCCGGGCAGCTTTGATTTTGCTGGACATGCCGCCCCGCCCAAGGGGGCCGGGGATATCGCTGGCCATTTTTTCCACCTCGCCGTCAAGCACGGCGATTTCCGGAATCAGGCGCGCATCGCATGCACCCGCGGATCCCGGGTGAAAAGCCCGTCGATATCGGTCAGCAGGATCAGCAAATCGGCGTCCATCAGCAGGGTGATCATGGCCGCCAGATTATCGTTATCGCCGACTTTTATCTCTTCAACCATGATCGTATCATTCTCATTGATCACAGGCACCACCTGCCATTCGATGAGGGTATTCAAGGTGTTGCGGCCGTTGAGGTAGCGCTGCCGATCATCGAGGTCTTCACTGGTCAGGAGGATTTGAGCAACTTTACGGCCATACACATGAAAGGCTTTCTCGTACTCCCGGATGAGACCGGCCTGCCCTACCGCCGATATGGCCTGGCGTTTAGGTATTTCGTCCGGTCGGCGGGCAAGACCGATCTTGTTCATACCCGATGCCATGGCCCCGGAGGACACCAGGATCACCTCCCGGCCGGCGTCCATCAATTCACTGATCTGCCCGCTGAGCGCATACATCACCGGCAAATTGAGTCCCTGGGCTTTGGTCAGCACATTGGAACCCACTTTGACGACCAGGCGTTTGGCATTTGTGAAGTGGCTTTTCCGGTCCATGAATTCGAATAGTTTAACGCATATGCATCAAAAAAATATCCGGCCTCCAGGCCGGTCAGTAAGCTGCTCCCCTGCATTACTGAATCACTTCGGGGTTGTCAAGCGTCGGAAAATGATGGCGCCGGTACGGATATGATTCCGATATGGGCCTCCGGAAATCAGGGCTTCCGGTTGCAGGTTGCCGCAACCTGGAAAATGCGGTATTGATACGGGCCATGGAGAACTACCGCACATATCTGGCCGGCTACGTAAACGAGTCCCAACAGGAGAACAAAATCGTCTTCAAAGCCCTGGATTTTGCCGTGGATCTGCATGCCGGCCAGAAGCGCAAATCGAATGAGCCCTACATTATCCACCCCCTGTCGGTGGCTCAGATCCTCAGCCAGGATCTGGGCGTACGCGACCCCTTGATCCTGGCCTCGGCGCTTTTGCATGATGTGGTGGAAGATGTCCCGGAGATCACCCTGGAAGACATTCAGCGCGAATTTGGAAAAGTGGTCGCCGAGTTGGTGGGCGGCTGTACCAAGATGTCCCTGCAGCGCCTGGACCGGACGACCCTGGTGGACTTAACCCACAGTAAACTGCTGGTCAGCTCCAGTCGCCGTCTCGGAATCCTGTTGATCAAAATGGCAGACCGGCTGCATAATATCAAAACCCTTGAGTTCCTGAAAAAATCGAAGCAGCGCCGCATTGCCCAGGAGACGATAGAAATTTACGCTCCGCTGGCAGCAAAATTAAACCTTTTTTCACTCAAGCGCGAGTTGTTCCAACTCGCGCTTCCGTATTTATACCCTAAGAAAAGTAAAAAGCTGCTGAATGCCACCCGAGAGCTTCTGAACTCTCCCGAAGTGTTTGAAATTCAGCGTGCCATCCGCCAGGCCCTGGCTGATTTCCACTGTCCTTATGTCATTCGCCCCCGGGCAAAAAGTCTGAGCTCTTATTACTCTCCGGTTAAGCGCACGCTTGAAATCGGAAACACGGAAAACCAGGCAGATTTTACGATAACGCTGGATACGGACAACTATCTGGATTGCTATACGGCCCTGGGAATGGTGGCGAATCTTTTTCCACCGGTTCCCCGCACCATCCGTGATTTCATTGCCACCCCCAAAGCCAATGGCTACCAAAGTATCCACATTCGCATCAGCATAAACGCCAAAGAGTTTCTCATCAAGATCAGGACCGAGGAAATGGCCGCCGCGGCCCGCCAGGGCATCCTGAGCCAGTATGATATCAACCAGTCGGTCGGCGACCGCTATGCCCAGGAAATCAGCGAGCTATTCAAGGACATCGGCGAATACGGCGGTCCTGCCCACCAGCAAAGATCTCATTCGGTTGGCTGAGTCCAACGAGATCTTTATACTGACGCCCAAAGGCGACGTGCACTATTTACCCCGCGGCAGTATTGTTCTGGACTTCGCCTATAAAATACACTCCAACCTCGGTGATTACTGCCGGGGCGCAGTTATAAACGGAGATCTCAAACCCTTGACCGAGCGCTTGAAGGACGGCGACAAGGTAGAAATCCTGACTTTCCCGGACCCCATTGATGCAGACCCGGATCTGGAGCGTCTGTGCCAGTCCCCCCGGGCCAAAAGCGCCGTAAATAAATCGCTCCAGAAAAAGCGGCGCAGGCATGCCTGCGAAATCGGCAGGGAACTTCTCCTGCAAGAATTGCAGCGGGCCGGCCTGACGGAAACGTTTCTGGAAAGTGAATCTCTGCGGCTATTTTTAGAATTTAAAAATATTGATGATACCGCGCAGATGTTTACCCACATCGGGCAGGACCTGCTCTCTCCGCAGGAGATCTTATATTACGCCGAGATTCTCGGACCGGCATCACAAGCGTCCCGTCCCCAACCCAGCACTATCCGGATCACCGGTTTAAAACGCGGAATTCACAAATTTTCCAATTGCTGCCGCCCCCATCCCGGGCAGGATTCGATTGTGGCGGCCCTGAGTGAGCGCGGCGTGGCGTTCCACCTGCAGGATTGCCGCAATCTCGCCACGCGCCACGGCCTGGGACCGGAAGAACTGCCGCGGGTGGACTGGGATTTTAAGGCACAATGGGAAATACCGTTAAAATTCTATGTGCGGGTGCGGGGTAACTCGCTGGCCGACAGTATCATGCATTTGAGCCTCATCCCCAAAGGCCTCGAAATTCTCCAGATCGAAAGCGCCATTAACCGGCGCAACATCCCCGACACGCTGGTTACCCTGAAATTGAGAAATTTCAAGGAAGCCCACGACTTTTTCGCCTGTTTCAAATCCGCCGCCACCACCATCAAAGGCTACGGCCGCGAACTCTACCGGCCTTAAATCACTTCAGGCAAGTTCACGAAAAAAGCGGAGCGCCCGTGCATAATCGGTAGGTTTTGGTTCAGAGCAAGGCTTGAGCACTTTTGAGACCGCAGGCCTAACTGACGCTATGTCGAGGATCTCGAAAGGGCGAAAACGCCGCTCTGGGCCAAAAGATGCCGGTTAGGCATGGACTTTAATTGGCTTGTTCCATCCATTGCTTGAGTATATCCCGATCCGCCTTACTAATCGAGGTTATCCGCATCTGATGCACCAGCTGCCCGTCCTCCGATTCCTGGGATAGCACCTTGGCATAGATATCACCGAAACAGTGGGCATCCACGCAGAAGTTGAATACCAGTTTGATATTGGTCAAAGGCGCCAGGGGCTGTGATATCTCGGCCGCCAGAAAATCCCGCCCCAGGGTGACCGTCTCCCCGCTGATGGCCATTTCGCCAACTTTCTTGTCTTCAACTGTCCAGCATTGGAAGGGCAGGGAGAGGGGGACATCCTGCTGATTGGCAGCGACGGTGTTAAAACGCACGTCGTAGGGCGGGCCGATCGCTGTAACCGGGTAGTACACAATCGGCGCTTTGACCCCTTTCATCATGACGGTGCGGGCAGACTCGGCTGTCACCAGGTGACTCACCTGCTCGTACGTTGACAAGCCGACCAGGACCTGGCCGCCGACACTGTCTGATTCGATCCGGGAAGCAATGTTCACGGGGGCTCCGACGATACCGTATTTCAGGCGCTTCTCAGACCCAATGTTCCCTACAATCACCGTCCCGGTGTTGATCCCGATGCCCATTTCCAGCGGGGGAAAATTTTCTTTTACAATATCATTGTTTAACTGCATCAGCGCTTTTTGCATGGCCATGCCGCAGGCCACGGCCCGCGCAGCATCGTCCGGCATGGGTTCCGGCACCCCGAATACCACCAGGATGGCGTCCCCGATAAATTCGTCAATCATACCGCCGTAAATCTGAATGACTTCGGTCATTTTTTGCAGATAACGGTTCAACAACTCCATCAGCTGTTCCGGGTCCCGATCTTCGGACAAAGTGGTGAAACCCCTCAAATCGGACATCAAAATAGTGACTGTAGCCCGCCGTCCGCCGACATTCCGTCCGTCTGGCGATTCCAGGATCTCTTCCACAACCTCTTTGGACAGGTAGCGCCCGAAAGTAGCCCGGATGAAATCAACCAGGGCCAGGCGTTCCCGGGATACCTTGAGAATGTTTGCCAGCAGTTCTTTGCGGGTCGATACAATTTCCCCTATTTCCCGCGGTGTGCGGTCCGGCAGATTCACCTGCTGGTCTTCATCGCCGTCTTCCTTGAAGCGGCGGTTGGCCTCGGTGATCATTTCCAGCGGCGAGATGATCTTGCGATCTAGAAAGCGCCTGAGGGTAACCATCATGAACACGATGATAATAGCTACCAGGACAAGAATGCGGAGGGTATACCAGAGCAGATCGGTAATGTTGGTCATATCCACAACGAACCGATATCCGACCGACCAGACCAGCAGGATGCCTTCGATAATTAAGATACGTATGAAAATCCCGTTGAGCAGCACCTCACGCACACCCTTCTGACCGTTGGCGGATTCAGCGGGATAGGTTGCGCGTTTCGGATTTGAGTGTCCCATTTACCCCCTCCTCACATATCCCGTTTTGCGATCTATAGTATTGTCGCCCGACATGAATAAACCTTTCAAATGGATTTCGCGTACTGCCCGGCTGTTGTTCACGATTGGTTGTAACAGAAATTGCAAATGAACTCGCCCAGACAGCCGGGCCCGGCCAATTGGATGCTAATTATTTGTAAATATTATATTATGGTAAGTTGCAGCTTGTATCGAAGGTCGCCCTTTGCATGTCGGCGCTGACGGTATCTGCTGGGGACCAAACGGGTCGGACATTGATAGAAAAGGTGGTTAATCTTTAGATGTAAAGCGCGCATGCAGCCTCCGAATCCGATCACTGAGAACCCGGCAGGCATTCAAGGCAATTTCAGGGAATTCGTATACGATCTCATTGAACTCCGCTTTATGCAGGACCAAAAATTCAGATTCGGTCAACGTCCGGATACTGGCCGACCGCTGGCGATCTTCAAACAACGCCATTTCACCAAAATAGTCACCTGAATCAATCTGATCAAGTTCAAGCTCATTCTCCGCACCCAGATGTTTTATTACCGCCACGCGGCCTTTCACGATCAGAAACATGGTTTCTCCCATATCACCTTCCTGGATAACCACCTGGTTGGACGGATGGGAAACCGCCTCGGTTACCGAGGCCACTGCTGCCAGTTCACTGACCGACAGATCGGAAAAAATATCAATCTCCCTGACCAGCAGGATCTTGTCGGTAAGGCTGATAGCTGAATCCATGGATATCTCCTTCTGATTGGTACGCTGTAGATAAGGATGCAGGTGTTTCAGGTGATGACCACCGGATACTTGCCGCAATGATTGGGACAATTTTGAGATTACGCCCTGTTCGCCAGCTCCGGTGGTTGAATTGTGCAGGGCTGCCAGCAAAAGGGTGATCTCCAGCCACTGGCCCCGGCTGATCAGATAGTCCACCAAATCGAGATCATTGTCCCCTATCTCTTTTATTTTAAAAAATTTACGTGCAATCTGCCTGGGCGGCTGCGTCGCGGATGAATTATCGAGCAGCGGCAGCAGCGGTTGGAAAACCGCCTGGGGCAGGAGGCTGTCCAGAGCCTCCAGACTGTTATCTACCTGGCGCTTATCGGCGTAAAAAAGGCTGCGCGTCAGAATTCGAATGCGTCCGGTAAGATCATGGGCCGCCAGGACCCGCAAAACGATCTCCACATCCACGCGTGCTTTCAGTTTTAAATGATCGCGCAGCAGCATGGTTATTTTACCGGAAGGGAGCAATTCGAGGGCTTCGGCGGCGGCCAGGTTTTCATAGGCCAGTTGTGTCCGGCTGCGTGTAAACCGCACCACGTCCAGATCCTTGATATCCATGGACTCCAGAATCCCCAGGATTCCTTCGCGCATACTGCGCCGCGGGCTGGAAAGGGCTTCCAGCAACAGTTGTACATTCTGGTAGTCAGCCCCGACAATGGCGTCGTGGGCGGCCTGCTGAACATCATCGTCGGCAGTTCCAACCATATGCAGCATCTGGTCCAAATCCGCATCATCACTGATTGTCCAGCTTTTCACGGCCTCGATGCGAACGGCTGTATCTTCGTGCTCCAGATAGCGCACCACCTTGCGGTTCAAATCCGGCACCGCCATCCGTCGCAATCCTTTGATGATCAAGGGAGTGGAATCAGATTGCTCCGGCCGCTCGAGCAGGCGGTCTAGTTTGGAAGCAAAGTTAATGTCACCTGTCTGGCTGGCGGCAATAACACCGGCTTTCTGCTGGTCCTCATCGCCAGAGTCAAGCCAGCCGGTGATAGTGGCCCCATATTCGCTCATATCCGTTTTGAAAAGTCCGGCTGCAGCGTAAGCTTTGACCTCGTTTGTCCTGTTGGACTGCATGACCTGCTGGTTAAATGCACTGCCGGTTCCCGGTGCCAGCGTGTTGGCACAGCGGATCATGGCGGTCATCAATTCCGGGCTGGCCGCGGGGGTCAACCGGGTAAAGGCGTCAATTGCGGCTTGGCCGGCTTCCGGGGACAGCAGCCGCACCAATCCAATCCGGGTCTCTTCATCGGATTGCTTTTCCAGGGCGGGGATGATCTTCTGGTCCAGATCGGGCAAATGCAATAATTTGAGTAATTGAGCATGCAAAAGGCATTTCTCGCCCCTGGCCGCTGCAAAGGCACTGGTCAAGTGGGCCTTGATTTTGGGGTCATTGAACAGGTGGGTGATATCGGTTTCTTTCATCGACTTGAGATCGATCATGTCTTCGGTAATCAGGTCCAGCAAAATTTGTGAATACCGTCTCTTCAGAAAAAAGGTGGCGCCCACCCAGGTGAGGGCAAACGGCAAGGCCACCAGGGAGAGGTATTTGGGGTGAAACAGGTTGGTTGAAAGCAGGATCATGCCGTGCCCCATGAACAGGGCTATGCGGACAATCGTCCCCCTTAGAAACGGTCGTACCAGCGACCGGTAGGCGGCCGGGAAAAGCCCGTTCAAGATAGCCATGGAGGGAATATTGACGGTTGTACGAATAACGTTCGAAGAAAAGCGGGCATAGATGGCTGAAAAGATGTCGAAACGCAGTAAAAATGATGTGAAAATCAGCACATAGTTAAACGGGTGGAACATCAGGGCCACCGGCAGCCCCCAGCGGCCGTAAAGGCGCTTAACAAAGAGCAGCAGGATCAGGCTGACAATATTCAAAACCCCCCTGAAATAACCGAAAAATTCAATGAGGCCGCCTTCGGAGGCAAATTGTTCATCCAGAGCGTAGTTGAACTGGTAGTTCATGATCGGAATCAGGATGTTTGCCAAAAATGTCAACAATACCAGTGCCTTAATCAATGTTGACTTTTTAATTAGCGGCAGCACGTCCTTGAACTGATCGGCCATGGAGCGCTTCTTGCCTTTTTCCCGGTGGCTGGATCTTTATGAAACAGGGTCGGAAAACGCCGTCCCATGCTGGCGACCACCACTGCGCCGGAGAGGGTCGTCCCCAGGGAGATAAAAAGCAAATTGTCCAGCAAGAGCCAGCGCGCCAGAAAAGGAGTCGCAAAACTGCTGAGAATCTGTCCGATCACACCTCCGGCCGTGATCAGCGGAAACAGCCTTTTGGACTGCCGGGTATTGAACATGTCGTTGGCCAGGTTCCAGAAAAACATGGCCAGCAGGACTTCATACTGGGACTTCAGCATAAAAAGCAGGGGGTAGATTAAATCGATCCCCAGCGGGATGATGAGCCTGATTGCAGCGATGGATACACCACTGAAAACAAACAGGTAGGTAAAAAGGCGCACGCCCGCCACGCGGGTCATCAGGGCCGTCAACAGGGCCATGACAACAAAAGTGGCCAGCGCGTTGATCATGTTGACGATCGGCAGATATTCGACTCCGAAACGCTTCAAAAACGCGGTTTCGGCATAGTTGTTCAGCAAGATTCCCGAACTGCGCACTAAAAACAATAACAGACAGGTCCACAGGAACAGACTGATTTCGTCATCGTGTATTTCAAGCCAGCTGCCGATACGTTTGATCATGTGTTCGTTCAGGGCCCTTTCTGGATGTCCACATTATCCAGTGGTCTGGTCAGGTGTGAGTTGGCTTCGATGTTCGATGGTTTAAGCTCGAGTATCAGTCGAAAGCCGGTATGCGGGAGGCGGCTCGCAGGATGGCCGTAGGCACGATTGGCGGAACGTAGACCAAATCCGCTGCTGAACCAGCTGCCGCCTCTGCGTACCCGCATGCTTCCAGAATCTGTTTGATGGGGATCCACCGCTGCTTCATCCGGGTAATCGGCAAAAAGATCCAGGCACCATTCCCAAACGTTGCCATGCATGTCGTGCAGCCCCCACTGATTGGACGGGTAGCTCTTCACCGGTGCCGGCATCTCTTCTGCCAGATCCCTGGATTGATTATATTCCCGACAAGCACTCTTTCTTTTGCGGCTGTGCCCGTACATCGCACGGCTGCAGTCAACGGCATCACCCCAGGCATAAGCGGTGGTGCTGCCGGCGCGGGCAGCGTATTCCCACTCAGCCTCGGTTGGCAGGCGGTAATACCCCTCGTTTTTTTCATTCAGCTTTTCGATGAAACGCTGGACATCGTACCAGGACACTTTCGCAATCGGTCGATCAGTCGGTCACTTAACATCCCCGAACCAGCGGCGCCCCATAATTCGGCGCCATTGTCCAACCGTCACCTCAGTCGTTTGCAGATAAAAAGGCCGGGTTATCGTAACTTGGCGTTGTGCCTCGGTGGCCGCCCGACCGTATTCGTCGGCCGGACTGCCCATGGCAAAGGATCCGGCCGGAATCAATACAAAGGACATGCCAAGGGAGTTGCCCATCACCGGCTTCTCGGCAGAGGCCGCCCCCGGTCGGAGCAGCAGGCCGATCGCCAGGATTGTTAGCAGCAGTATCCTGGTTCCCAGCAAAAACCCACGGAACAGGCAGTACATGATGAATACCCTCCCGATCGGTCAACCAATATATAGTCGTATGAATTTAGTTAGTTAGGTGTTGGCACAAGCTTTTGCGTTGCCATCGTGCAACACATAACCTATCATAAAGGCAAACATAAGAAAATGTGAATCTGGGCTGCCTGGCAGCCTTCCGGTCATAGTATAACCACAGTTCCCCAAATGGAAACATGATGGGACACGCCGCTGCACGAACCCCGATACTGGTAATTGACGATGACCAGAGTATATTGCAGCTGGTATCCGATATTCTGACCCGCCATGGTTATGCGCCCCTAACCGCTGTGGACGGCAATGAAGGGCTGGCACTGTTCAAAAGAGAAAAACCGCCGGTGGTTCTGACGGATATCCAGATGCCCGGTATGTCGGGTATCGAGATCCTGAAAAAGGTTAAGGCGGATTCACCCACGCCTCAGGTGGTCATAATTTCCGGTTTCGGCACGACCGATGATGTAATCGGGGCCCTACGCCAGGGCGCCAGCGACTACCTGTCCAAGCCATTCAATATCGGCCTGCTGCTTCACACTGTGTCCCGCTGTGTAGAAAGACACGGTTTGATAAAAGACAGAATGGGGCGCAAGGCCCTGCTCGAAGAGACCGTCAGGGAGAGAACCGCCGCCCTGACGGAGAGTTTTCACGAGACGGTTCGAGCGTTGGGGCTCATCACGGAAAAACGCGACCCCTATACTGCCGGGCACCAGCACCGGGTGGCTTTGCTCGCCATGGCCATCGGTGAGGAGCTGGCCCTGCCCGCACGGGAGATCGAGGTTCTGAAAGTGGTCGGTTTGCTGCACGACATCGGCAAGGTGGCCGTACCGGTGGAACTGCTGGTCAAGCCGTCCGGACTGTCGTCCATAGAAGCAAACCTGATGAAAATCCACCCGCAGGCCGGCTACGACATTATCCGGGGCATCCCTTTTATCAAATCCCTGGGCGCAGATGTGCCCCAGATGGTGCTCAATCACCATGAACGGCTGGATGGCAAGGGATATCCACGGGGACTTGAGGCCGATGAACTGGAATTGGAAGCTAAAATCTTAAGTGTGGCCGATGTAATCGAGGCCATGTCATCCCACCGCCCTTACCGCCCGGCGCTGTCCATGGCGGCCGCCAAGGCCGAGATCCAGGAAAACCGCGGTAAAGCCTATTGCCCGGAGTGCGTGGATGCCTGTATCGCATTGATTGAAACCCACAATAATGATAGTAAACGGCTGTTTAACTATCTTGACGCCCACAGCTTGTAAATCCGGCCCCGATTCTGATGATCGCCCGTCGGGAACCAAAGACAGCAAAGGAAGATGATATGATCGTGGCATATGAAGGCAAGACGCCCAAGATCGGAAAAAACGTATTTATCGCACCCACCGCCACGCTCATCGGCGACGTCACCGTGGGTGACAATGCCAGCATCTGGTACGGCACCGTTGTGCGGGGAGATATGGAGCCGATCACGATCGGCCGCAACACCAATATTCAGGACAACTGCACGGTGCACACCGACTATGGCCATCCCACGATTATCGGCGGGAATGTAAGCGTCGGCCACAACGCGGTCGTCCATGGCTGTACCATTGAAAAAAATTGTCTGATCGCCATTAATGCGGTCGTTCTGAGCGGAGCCTACATGGCGGAAGGATCCATCCTGGCAGCCGGTTCGGTGCTGCGGGAGAAGGATAAACTGGGCAAGTACAACCTGGCGGCCGGCGTCCCGGCCTCAGTTAAAAAAATATTGAACAAAGAAGATGCCAAATCATTTCTGCAGCCCGTTAAAAATTACCTGGAACTTTCGAAAAAGCATATAACGCTCTACTAGCCGCAGTCACTATTCACGATACCGCTTTCATCCCTTGAGTTGAGGTCCCCATGTCTACCACAGCCTATACTGCTTTGCCGGATTACCGCGAATACCCGGAAGCAGAAATGCAGGCCCGGGCCGCGGATTATTATACCTTAATGAACCGGCGCAGGACCGTGCGTGAGTTTTCCGATCGCGAGGTTCCCAAAGATATCATTGCAAACTGCATCCGAACGGCCGCAACCGCCCCCAGCGGTGCCAACCAGCAACCCTGGACTTTTGTAGCCGTGCACAGCCCGGCAATAAAAAGGCAGATACGTGCGGCGGCTGAAGAAGTCGAACAAAAATTCTATACGGAGACTGCCACGGCAAAATGGGTCAAAACCCTGGCGCCCCTGGGAACCCATGCCAGCAAGCCTTTTCTGGAAACGGCACCTTACCTGATTGTCATTTTCGCACAGCGCTACGGCCTGGCTCCGGCCGGGGGAAAAATCAAACACTACTACGTGCAGGAGTCGGTGGGCATCGCCACCGGCCTGCTGGTGTCGGCTATCCACAACGCCGGTCTGGCGTCCCTGACCTACACCCCGGCCAACATGTCATTTCTAAATCGGATTTTGGCGCGCCCCGAAAATGAAAAGCCCTTTTTGGTTCTGGTCGCCGGTTACCCGGCTGCGGAGGCAACCCTGCCTGATATCGAACGAAATAAGTTGCGGGAGGTAGCCACATTCCTGTAGCCCCGGCCGGATCCCGTCAGGCTGGTTCGATTCGATAACTGTGGGTCACGCTGGCATTGAGCGACGCCAGGGCGCTGCAGTATTTTTCTTCGGATAGAGCAATGGCCTGTTCCACGCCTTTGGGCTTGATATTCTCCCCGGTCAACACATATTCGATCTCGATGTCTGTGTAGCGCTGGGGTTCGGTTGCCGCCCGCTGCACGGATATGTTCACCTCGAAATTTGTCAACTTCGCCCGTTTTTTCTCCATGATCAGGACAACATCGATAGCCGTACATCCGGCTACCCCCATCAGCAGCAACTCCATGGGCGTGGCCCCGCTGGCCCCTTTGGTTGAATCGATCACCACGGCCGGTCCATCACCGGCCCGCCCCAAAAACTGCAGGTCTTGTACCCATCGCACATTTGCCTGAATTGTCATGATGTCTCCCTTCTTTTCTACGATAGCCATTGGCTGGTCTGTATTCAGTTGGCACGTCTGCAAACCTGATTACCACCCTGATAGGAATACTGCAATGCTTGCAAGAAATCAAAAGATGCGCATATTAGGGCGTATTGATTTTCCGTTGGGAGAGTGAATATGAACCTGCTGCGCTATCTAATTCGTCTGTATTTCAACACCGCCATGGTTTTCATCGGGTCACCGGAACCGGTGCATTCAAAAGTGGCCATGTCCGCTATCTCAACAGGAACGCGCAGCCGCAATGGAATCCATTGAAACAAGCCCTCTGGAAAGCCCACGTCAAGCAATTTCATGAGTCCTCCTGTTCGGTGGCCACGGTCGTATCGTGTATCAATGCCGTCCGCTCCCTGACGAGCGGCCAAGCCGCCACTATTACCCAGTCCGATATTCTGGATCGGGTGACCACCGGCCACTGGAAAGAACGGATGAGCGACAACGGCTATCGCGGACGCCGCGGGTTGCCGCTGCCCCTTTTGGGCAACGTAATCAAAGATAGCTTCGAAGCCTATGGGATCAAGCTGCAGGGCGTGGAGGTGGTCCAGACACCTAAAAACGGATCCGGGCGGGCGTCTGTAAAAAGCATCCTGAAAAAGCGTTTGCGTGATTTCGATCGCCTGGGCAACAGCCTATTAGTCGCCCATTTTGACCAGGGCAACCTGGTACCCACTTTAAACATCCCCCACATTTCACCAGTGGGTGCTTATGACACGGTGACCGACCGGGTCACCGTGCTCGATGTGGACCCTGATCAGAAAGCACCTTATGAGGTGGCTTTCGATAGTTTCTACCAGGGACTCGCCAGCGACTACCACCGCGTGCTGCTGGCCTACGGGTACGGCAGCGGCGGATATGTCCATATCCGCTTATCGTAATAAGTGCCCATCCATATACGGCATTCCTGACAATTAACAGCTGCAGCAAATGTCAGCCGTCTTTTCACAAGCACGCGGTAGGAAAGCCAGTGTTGCTCCTCCCGCAGGGCGGGAGTCATCAGCAAGTCCCCTCAAAGGGGCGTACTTTTATATTGGTTTTTGAACTTCCCCTTTAAGAAGCGCAGGGAATAGACCCCCTGCACCCGGGTCACTTGGTTCTGGTAAAGTTCCATGGGGTTGTTCCTGCGGCTGCCGTAGATATCATCCTGGGCAAACGGCCCGAAAACGCTGGACAGCAGGACTCTGGCTTTCTTTCCAAAGGGATGGACTGTCGGGAGAGGCATCGTGTGATCTCCTGTTGATGACGCAGCAACTGGGTTTACATTCGCCAAACAGTTGTTGTTCTAAACAGGCGATCGCATTTTAACAAGATGATTTCAGGGATTTACATTTGTTTTACAATGTGGCCAGGCAACAGAGCACCCACAGCCGACTTGCAGTCTATCGACCAGGTAGTATCGGGTATTATCAAATAAGCGTGGGCATATGCCCATCTTTCGGAAAAGATCTACGTAACCGGCCCTCTGGTAAATCCCAGTAGTTTCAACAAAAGGAGACAAACGGAAAGGATCGCAGCGAAGACCAACACTGTCAGGCCGACACTCCACCCCCACCACAGCGGCGCGTTGACCAGCACAGTGCCGCCACCGACGATGGGCAGGACAAATATGTTCATCACGGCTATTTCAAAAGCCACCGGCGTTTTGAATTCAGGATCTACGATGCGCAGGAGCAGCAGGCCGCAGGATACCGTTCCGGTTACCGTTCCGAAAATGGCGGCCGACCGCTCAAGGCCGAAGGCCTCGAGCCTTTTGCCAAAGTAAACCACGATAAGGGTAGTGAGAATGCCGTTGGCCAGGGCGATGACGCTGAGCGGCAGGATATAGTCCCAGACAATCTTCAATTGAATGGCCACAACGGTGGCCACGATGAGATAATCCACGGACCAGCCGGTAATCCGGCGTTGAATCCCGGGGTCAACCAGGTGGACAACACCGGCCAGTTTTAAAAACCACTTGAGGATGTACGCAATCCCTAAACCGAAGAAGAAGAAAAAACCCCATAGAATGGTGCCGGCGTCCGGCGGTAAAAAGGACCCCAATAATTTTACCAGTGCCCAGGTCAACCCGTAGACGATGCCCACCAGGGCTGCCTGGAACGCCAGGGTTTCCGCGTTGCCCGAGTGGAAGGTAAGGCGCCCGGCAACTTCGTTCTTACCGTCCTTTGGCAGCAGGCCCACCAAAAAATCCCGGGAGAGCTCCCCCGAACCGAATGTGGCCCATCCTTTGCGGATACCGTAGTTGACCAGGGGCACGCCTACAAAGAAAGCAAAGAAAAAGCCAATGGCCGCAAACGTCAGCCCGATGGTGGCCGCGTTGGCGAATCCCAAACCTTCCCAGGCCTTGCCAATGGAAAGGGCCTGACCGGGACCTTCGTTGAAGCCCAGAGGCACCAGGAATCCAAAGGTTGGAAACAGTTCCAACCCGACAAACCCGAAGACAATTACCAATAGTCCACCGATCATGGCCTGGCTGGGAAAGGTCAAACCCTGCATGAGCGCCATCCATGTGGCGCCTTTGAGCCTCTGTTTTCCGGACACCGGTTGGGCGGCATTTTCATCATCCCGGGTCAGCCCTACTGAAATGAAGGAGATATTGAAAAAATGGTAGGCGAAGGTCTCAATCATGCCCGCAGAGATATCTAACAATCCAGTGTGCATCAGGACCAAACCGAACACCCCGCCGATGAGGCAGCTGGGAAACAGAAATTTCTGCAGGAGGCCCACTTTGGCGCGCAGCAAGACTCCGAGCAGCAGAAGACCGGAAAGAAATGCAAACACCAACATACCGTCGAAAGGAAATGGACTCGTCATATCAAGCTCCATAAGAAAGCAGGGTTCAAAGGTTCAAGGGAGCAAGGGTTCGAGGGTATTAAGGTCCTAAAAAAGCTTTTTACTCCACCCCTTGAACCCAAATGGCAAAAACCGAGACAGAAAAACCAAATGTTCTGTAAACAAAAGTTCCAGTCGGAGTTCGGCCTTCACTGGACAAACAGGTCATTCACGAAACTGGTCAAAATCTTCTCCCGGGCTTTGGCCGGGAGCGCATCCAGGATCCCGTTGATATCAGCCATGCGGTCGGGGAGTCCCCCATCGCCAACACCGGCCATGGCCAAAAGGCCCTTGATATCCTCGTCCGAAACATTCTCCAGGTCGATCTGCTCCAGGCCCCCGCGAACCATCTTTACCAGGTCTCCTTCAGGCAGGGTCGCTGCTATCTGGACACATTCCGCCAGGTCTTTGAGCAGGTCCTCCTCCCAGCCTACATTGGACGCATTGATCGACAGATGGATATGCGCCGGGGAGTTGTCAAAGGACAGGGCCGGCTGAATATACCACCCGCGGGCATTCATTTCATCGATGATATGAAAAACATTGACTGTATCGGATGTGAAGGCCACCAGGCTCATCTGTGGCTGGGCCAGCAGCCGGATGCCGTCGATTGCTGCAATGCCGGCGGCGATTTTCTTGACAGCCGCCAGTTTGTTGCGCGCGATTTCCAGGTACCCCTCGTCACCCAGGTAGTTCAAAACAGCCCACGCGGCCGCCATGGGCCCTCCGGATTTACTGCTCTGGACGGCATTATTGATAATCGTATAACCGATCCAACTGGAACATGCAAATATCTGGTGCCGCCGCAGGTCCTTGTTACGGTAGAGCACCAGGGATGCACCCTTGGGCGAATAGGCATACTTGTGCAGATCCATGGATATGGAGGATACCCCGGGCACGCTGAAATCAAAATCCGGTACAGGTTCGCCCAACCGCTTAAAATAAGGCAGCAAAAAGCCCCCCATGCACGCATCGGTGTGCAGCCATACATCCTTTTCGAGGGCGATATCGCCAAGCTCGGCAATGGGATCGATAACCCCCTGGGCATAGGAAGGCGCCGAGCCGACCATCATGATGGTGTTGGTGGTTATCGCTGCCTGCATATCCGCCGCATGCACCTTGAAACTAAGCGGGTCCACGGCAACCGGCACAATTTTGATGTCCAGATAATGGGCCGCTTTATGGAAG
>Ga0126327_10000169_pt1 | contig 16646 bp, 14 predicted proteins | sample InaspJWI30metaG_FD_101392 | JGI IMG/M metagenome (GOLD analysis project Ga0126327, IMG submission 101392) | Marine gutless worms symbiont microbial communities from Oahu, Hawaii - Inanidrilus sp. 1 OAHU.JWI-30 metaG | ecosystem: Host-associated > Annelida > Digestive system > Unclassified... | reverse complement strand
TGCGGATATCCGCACCGCGGTGGATCGTCTTCTGGAGCAATATGATCAGCTCACCGATGATTTAAAAGAAGAATTTGAAGCAGGCCTGTCCATGCCGGTACTGTTCCGGCGCGCTTTCGGATCGGCTTTCAGCGGAAAACAATCGATCAAGGCCTGGATGGCGCAACTGCAGGAGAAGTTCAGTGCCCGCCTTACCCGTTCTTTTGAAGATCTCTCCGCTGAGAGTGCCCGGCAGTTCCTGGATTCATTGAATACGCTGCTGGAGGACATCACCCGGGCGCTGGCGGATATTGAAGATTCCCACAGCCTGGAGACTACCCGGGTGGTGGATTTAGGCGGTCAGCGCGAAGACGTCATCCTGGATATCAAACGGAATGTCGGCAACCTTGCCGCGACCGATTTTTTCTCTCGTTTAATGGCCTCCAAACCACAGAACATGCCGTCTGCCCTCATGGGCGGCAGCGCCTTGACAGTCATCGGCGCCATCTTGTTGTCCGCCTCGCATGCCAGCTTCCTGGATCTGACCGGCGGGATACTTACCGGGGCCGGCCTCCTGATGGCCGGGGGCGTACTGGTGGTTAAAAAGGGCAAACTGTTAAAGGAATTTTCCAGGGGCCTGGCTGAAGGCCGGCAGACTTTTGAAGAAGAGCTGGAACGGCGCCTGGGAGAGAAGTTCGAGCGGGTACACCTGGATATCGCTGACAGCGTACAACCGTTTTTTGAGTATCTACAAACCCGTGAGAAGGCGCTGGATCCGCTGGTCGACGGTGGCCGCAGGATTCATGAGCGGTTGCAGGCGCTTTCCGATACATTTCAAAAAGAGTGTGAGAATTAAGATGATTGCAGATCAGCAAGACATGGCCGCCAGGATCGAAGCCTGGATTGCGGCCGGCCGTAATCCAGGGGTGGCCCATTGGCACGGTGCCCTGGAGGCCACTATGGCCAGTTTGGAACCCCATCTGCAGCCCGGCCACTTGATACCGGTACAGACGATGGATGAATCCTTCTACCCACTATTTACCGAACTCTACGCACTGCTCGATTTGAGCCCCGACATACAGGCAGCATTTCTGCCGACGGCTATGGGCGGGGTGCTCAGGCCTCCGGCTGCCGTGGACAACCTGCGTCGGGTAAACCCGGACAACACCTCAACCATACTCCTGTGTCGGCGACCGGGCCGGGCTTCCCGGATACTGTGCGCCGAAATTTCGAAGGAGGCCTGGAAACCCGGTGTTGACCTGTTTGAAGAGGGTGCCCTGCTGGGCAATTATGAGTATGACAGCAGTGCGGACTGCATCCGTGATCTCGCCAAAGTGATTCGGACGCACCTGTGGCGCAAAGAGAAGTGGTCAACTGACCACTACCGGGATTACACGCTCAACTGGTTCGCCCGCCTGGTCGATACCGGCCGCCTGGATGCTCCGGTCCAGCCGGATCACTCCTATGTGCACACGCCCGGGTTATTGAGCCTCGATCGGGTGACGGCGATGTTCAAGCTTGTGGACACCATGGCATCCCGGCAGCTTCAAGAGACGGCGCCGGATTCTGTCGAACCCGATGATCCGGCTGTCACAACAGATTCCGCAGCTGTTGAAAATCGTCGGCATTTTTCGGAGGGCCGGCTGCTGAATCTGCTCAACTACCTGCGTGACAGCCAGGCGGTGGACTTCGGTTCATTTACGACTAAAGAAAACGAACAGTTCAAAGATGCGTTTGCCGCAACGGTTGACCGCCTGGGTCCGCTTCTGGACGGATCGCGGTAACCGATGTGCGGCGGCCGTATGCCGACCGCCATTTAGGTTTAGGATGCCTGCTATGCACGATATAGATGCCCTGCCGGGAGAAAGATGGTTTCCCGACCCGGCCCCTTTTGAGGAAGACTTGCCGCGCGATTGGGGGGACTGGGGCGTGGCCTCCGAGGTCGATGACCTCAAGGCGGTTCTCGTACGCCGGCCCGGCCGGGAAGTCGACGACTTCGATTATCAATTGGCCCGGTTTATGGCCCCGGTGGATGCCGCGAAGATGCGGGCTGAACACGACCGCCTGACCGGATTGTATCGGCAGTACGGTGTTGCCGTACACTATATCGAGGTCCAGCGGGATGACCGCCCAAATGCCCTTTTCTGCCGGGATCTCGTTTTCATGACCCCGGAAGGCGCCATACTGGCCAGGCCGGCCATGCGGGCCAGAAGAGGAGAGGAACGCTATGCCGCCAAGGCACTGGCGGACCTGGGTGTTCCCATCATCAAAACAGTGAACGGCCATGGTCTTTTCGAGGGCGCCATGGGTATGTGGGTGGACCGGGAAACGGTGATCCTGGCGACGGGTGTCCGCACCAACCGCAGCGGATGCGAACAGGTGGCCGCCGAACTGACGCGCATGGGGGTAACTCAGATTGTCCCCATGGCGATTCCTTACGGCCACGCCCATATCGACGGTCTGTTGAATTTTGCCGCCCGCGACGTGGCCATGATCCATGCCTCCCAGGTCCCCTATGATGTCGTCGACATATTGAAGCATAAGGGGTTCAATATATTAGAAGCGCCTTCCCAGACCGAAGCCAAGCAGAACCTGGCCATCAATTTCTTGGCCCTGAAGCCCGGTCTGGTCATACAGCCCGGTGGGAATCCTCGGACCCGGGCTGTCCTTGAATCGTCGGGTATTGAGGTGATTCCGGTGGATATTCCGGAGATATTGAAGGGTGCCGGCGGCATCCATTGTATGACGGCTTTTCTAAAACGAGGTTGAGGTCATGCGTTTTCGACCCTGCATAGATTTGCACAACGGCCAGGTAAAACAAATCGTGGGTGGGACACTGATCGACGGTGAGCAGCCGGACACCAACTTCCAGGCCGAGAAACCGGCTGCTTGGTATGCGGATCTCTACCGGCGGTATAATCTGCCCGGCGGGCACGTTATCCAACTGGGTCCCGGAAATACCCGGGCGGCCGAAGCAGCCCTGGCTGCCTGGCCCGGCGGTCTTCAGATCGGGGGCGGCGTAAACAGCGACAATGCCCTTGCCTGGTTAGATGCCGGTGCGGCGGCGGTTATCGTGACGTCCTGGGTGTTTCACGACGGACGAATCGATCGGGGACGCCTTGACCGGCTGGTGTCCAGGGTGGGACGCGATCGTCTGGTGCTTGACCTGAGTTGTCGCCGCAAAGGCAACGATTACTACATCGTGACCGACCGCTGGCAGACCTACACCCATGAACAGGTTACACCGCAATTGCTAGATAGTCTGGCGGATGACGCCCATGAGTTTCTCATTCATGCCGTTGATGTAGAAGGCAAATGTCAGGGTATCGAAACAGCCCTGGTAGAGCTGCTGGGCGCTTGGGGGCAAATCCCCGTGACATACGCGGGCGGAATTCATTCCCGGGAAGACATCGATCAAATTGGCGAACTTGGCCGGGGGCGCCTGGACTTTACTGTGGGCAGCGCCCTGGACATATTTGGCGGGGCCCAATTGCGCTATAGGGAGATAGCCCGGGATTACGGGATCTGATTGACCGCCGGGGATGCACCCCGCCGATCGTCGTCTGCAACGCTTTCAAGGAGGTCCGCATGTCGGCACCAGACAACAACAGACAAAACAAAAGAGCCTACCGATTAAAACCCACCAAAATTGCGCTCAAGGGTACCTTTTTTGAACTCAATGACGTCGGCAGCGGGGGGATCGGGCTGATTCTCCAGGAGGGCGGACCGGAGTTCATTACCGGAGAACGTCTCGACCATATTCCCCTCGAATTGACCAGCGGTCCCGTGAGCCTGCAGGGGGTCGTCTCCCACATCTCGGTGTTGACGGATAAAACCATCTGCGGGATCCGGTTTATCCTGACCGGGGACCAGTTCGATGCAGTGATGCAGTTTCAGAAAGAGCGGGCGACATAGTCACACTTTAATTCCTGCAGGTGACAATTCTGTTCCTGGCAAGGGCCGCCATAAAGATTATTAACCCTGGCAGTTACCCCTGGTATTCTTCTCGCAGCCGGTATTTGAGTATCTTGCCGCTGGCGCTCAAGGGCAGGCTGTCCACGAATATCACTTTTTTAGGAACTTTGTAGCGGGCCACCGACTCCCGGCAAAACGCCTGTATTTCCTCTTCGGCGGCCGCTGTTTCTTCACGGCAGACAATCAGGGCGGTGACAGCCTCACCCCATTTGGCGTCGGGTGTGCCGATAACGGCCGCCTGCAGAACCGCAGGGTGCTTGTAAAGGACGTTTTCGACTTCCGCCGGATAGACATTTTCGCCCCCGGTAATAATCATGTCCTTTTTACGGTCGACGATGTAGATAAATCCGGCCTCATCCACCCGGCACAGATCCAGGGGGTAGTACCAGCCATGGCGGTATACTGCTTTGGTTTCTTCCGGTTTGTTCCAGTATCCCAGCGTGGTGCCGAGACCGCGTACCTTGATTTCGCCCACTACTCCCGGTGCGACCGGGTTATAATTCTCATCGACCACCACGCTTTCCATGTCTGCGAACGATTTGCCGCAGGAGGCCAGCACGCCGGTTTCTCCGGAAGCCAGGGCAGCCGCAATGTCGGCGGTCTTCAAGATGGTGGTCTGGCCCACCGTCTCGCTGGTGCCGAACAGGTGGATGAAGACATTGCCGAACTTTTTGATCGCCTTTTCATATACCACCGGCGTAACCGGGGCACCGGCAAAATAGACCTTTTGCAGACTTGAAACATCATAGGTCTCGGCATCGGGATACTCCGCCAGGAAAAGCAGCATGGGGGTTGCAAGCATCCCGGTGGTCACTTTATACTTTTCAACCAGTCCCAAAAAGTCCTCTACGGTCCAGGCCGGCATGATTACCGACGTGGTGCCGCTGTACATGTGATTCATTAAAGTGACTTCGCCGGTGGCGTGAAACAGGGGCGAGGCGATGATGCCCATGTCGTTGCGGTCCATTTTCAGTTCCAGCGACATGCTGCGGCCGGCGTGATAAAAATTCCGGTGTGTGGCCATGCAGCCTTTGGGGGCGCCGGTGGTTCCGCTGGTGTACATCAGGGCGGCCAGGTCGTCTTCGGTCACCTCTACCGCCGGCGTTTGCCCTTCGAATTCCGCGGCAAGGGTCTCGTAGTGATGCCAGCCTTCCGGTGTGTCCTTTTGGGGGCCAATGAAGATGAACGCTTTGATGAAATCCAGTTCTTCTGCGATTTGCTTGATTGAGTCCATGTAGTTTTCGTTTACCAGCAGAACCGCCGGGGTGGCATCTTTCAAGATGGTCAGGATTTCCGGGGCCGCCAGCCGAAAGTTCAGCATGACCAGGACCAGCCCTGCATTGGGAATGCTGAAATAGGCTTCCGCGTTGGCAATGCTGTTGTGCCCCAGAATGGCGACGCGATCGCCTTTTTCAAGGCCGAAAGACAAAAGCGCGCTGCCGATGGCCCGGGTGCGGTTACTGAAGTCTGCAAACGTGAGTTCGCGGTCACCTTCGATCAGCGCAGTTTTCCGGGGATTGAGTTCCAGGTTGCGACGCAGCATGTTTTGCAGGGTGCAGATCGTATTCATCGGACCTCTTTGCGAGTACTAAAGATTTCAGAGTCAGGGGGGCGTGCTGTCTCCCGGCCAGTGACTGTTGGAGAAACCCGGCATCGGGAAGCTACACAAGCATTCGCCCTCTGGGACCGGCTAGATTCCGGTTGAGTTGCGAGTTCGAATTCTGTAACTATAGTGTTGTTATTCAGTGGGGGTCAAGTTGAAAGCCAACCAGCAGGGGAGGTTTGTCCCACGCTTAAACACCATATTTTGAGGTGCCCATGCAATTTAAGAAATTATCCTTTACCAATGCAGACGGCCAGGAACTGGACGGGCGTCTGGATCTTCCGGCGGGTGAGCACCCAGCGGCTTACGCCTTCTTTGCCCACTGTTTTACATGCACCAAGGATTCAAAGGCAGCGGCCTACATCAGCCGCGCCCTCACAGAGCGGAATATAGCGGTATTTCGGTTTGATTTTACCGGTCTGGGTGAAAGCTCCGGGGAATTTGCGGACACGACCTTTTCGTCGAATGTGGCCGACTTGGTAGCCGCGGCCGATTATCTGCAAACAGCCTACGCTGGGCCCCAAGTGCTCATCGGTCACTCGCTGGGCGGAGCGGCGGTTATCCGGGCGGCGGCTCAGATTCCCTCGGCCCGGGCTGTCGTGACCATCGGCGCACCATCCGACCCCGGGCATGTGATGCGCCACATCCAGGACCACCGGGACGAAATCGAGAGTCGGGGTGTCGCCCAAATCGATATCGCCGGACGCCCTTTCCGGATTAAAAAGGAGTTCTTGGATGATCTTGACCAGCACCGTATGAGTGGCGCTGTAAGGGAGTTGAAGCGAGCCCTTTTGGTGATGCATGCGCCGCGGGACAATACCGTGGGCATCGACAATGCTGCGGCGATCTTCAAGGAGGCACTGCACCCAAAGAGTTTCGTATCCCTCGACGATGCCGATCATCTGCTTTCCCGTGCGCAAGACGCACGCTATGCCGGGGCGCTGATAGCAGCCTGGGCCGACAAATACATTGAAAATGGGCCGGTCGCAGAGCATACAGACGGTGAGTCTGCCTGGCAGGTGCGGACTCGGATTGGAGCCCAGGGTTACACGACGGATATTACCGCCGGTGATCATCGGTTGACCGCAGATGAGCCCCTTGCTGTGGGCGGGGCCGACAAGGGCCCCACGCCTTACGATTACCTGCTGGCTGCCCTGGGGGCCTGTACGGCAATGACCCTGCGCATGTATGCCGATCGCAAGAAATGGCTGCTCGAGGGCGTGACTGTAGATCTAAAGCACCATAAGATCCACGCCAAGGATTGCAGTGAATGTGAAACGGCCAAAGGCTACGTGGATCAGATAGAGCGTGAAGTGGGACTGATCGGTGAGCTGGCGGCCGATCAGCAAAAACGGCTGCTGGAAATAGCCGACCGCTGCCCGGTTCACCGGACGCTTGGCTCCGAAATCAATATTGTATCCAACCTTAAAGAGACGAACTGAGAAAAGGAAGAATTATGCCTGAACCGGTCTTGTATCACGCTGACAAGCAAATGGCGCTTATCACCCTGAACCGGCCTGAAAAGCGCAACGCCTTGAACCAGGCTCTGCTGGCGGCTCTTTACGATGCCGTGGAGGCAAGTGATCAGAACCCGGACATACAGGTAATCGTAATAACGGGTCGGGACCCGGCCTTTTGCGCCGGCCTCGATCTGCAGGCGGTTGCCCGGGAGAACCTGTTGGACCCGCGCGGTGATGGGCGTGACCTGCCGAGTATTTTCGGAGCATGCCGTAAACCGATTATCGCCGCAGTCAACGGTGCGGCCTTCACCGGTGGTTTTGAGTTGGCTTTGAACTGTGATTTCATAATTGCTTCTGAGGAAGCCCAGTTTGCCGATACGCATGTCCGCGTTGGCATTCATCCCGGATGGGGAATGACCCAGCACCTGCAGCAAGCCATCGGCCGGCGGCGTGCCCGGCAAATGTCTTTTAGCGCAGAACCGATCTCTGCTCGCACAGCCGATGCCTGGGGCCTCGTTAACGAAGTCGTCCCCCATCCCGAGTTGCTGGTTCGGACGGCTGAAATCGCCGACCAGATCGCACAAGCCAATCAGGATATGCTGCAAACTGTCAACAGCCTGATCAACTACAGGGACCGGGCTGGGCAGGGTGAGGCCCTGCAGCATGAACGCAAAGGATTCAAAGCCTTTGTAGGCCAGCTGTTTCGTACCTGAAAGAAATATCGGGAAAGACGCCGTCCTGCTATCTCAGGCTGTGGCCTCAGCTTTCTGCGGCTGGACCACCACGAACAGTCCGCAGACTATCAAAGCTGCCCCAATCCAGGCCGGTGCGGTAAGATGCTCGCCCAGGATAAAAACCCCCAACACACTGGCGGTCAATGGTTCCATCAGGCCCAAAACGGCTGCCCGGGACACCGGGACAGTTGTCAGCCCCCGGGCAAAAAGGGCGTATGCGGCCGCAGTTGCCGCAACACCCAGGAACAGGGCGATGGCAAGGCCGTGCAAAGATGCCAGCAGATAAAATTCAGCGGTGGCCATACAGGGGGCCAGAAGGATTGCGCCAGCACAGAGAACCACCGCCATCACTGTTGCCGGGGAGCGACCTTCAACCAATCGTTTGCTGGCTACCTGATACACAGCGTATCCAAAGCCGGCCCCCGCTGCCAGCAGTATGCCGCCGCTATCCAGGGTGATTTCATTGCCGGCGGTCACCAGCAGGCTGCAGCCGCCGATCGACAGGCAAGCCGCAGCTATCCAGCGCAGCGTAATGGACTCTTTGTAAATCATGGCTTCGAGCAGTCCGGCAGCCACAGGTGCACTGCCAATCGCTACCAGCGTGCCAACCGCAACCCCAGTGCGGATGACGGCTGCGAAAAAACAGACCTGAAACAGGCAGACTCCGGCAACCGCCAAGAGCGTCATTCCCAGGGGGAGTCCGGCAATCAGCGGATGCCGCTGTCGGGTTAGAGCGGCAAATGCCAGCAGGGTCGGCCCACCGACTGCCAGACGCAAGGCCCCGATAAAAGCGGGCCCCATGCCCTCCGGAGCAAAGGCCCGGGCTGTTCCGGCTGTTCCGAATAATATTACGGCTCCCAGTATGAAAAGGTGCCCCTGTTTGAGCCAATGCATTGGTTATGCCTCATTAGTTTGTATTCAGGCGTTAAATGGTATATAAACTACGAATATCGATAAATCAATGCAATAATAGTGCGAAAAAACAATTTTAGGCTTAGCTGTTGCGATTCCCTATATTCCTTGGAACCGCTTGCAAATTGACCACCAATTGAATAACATTTCAAGTAACTGCATTTTAAGCCGATTTAACTAAAGAGAGGGAGAGCGCAACGTTTTGATGAAAGGCAGAAAAAGCACCAACCGGACCATCGATGAAACTGACTGTGATATTATCCAGCTGTTGCAAAAAGACGGTCGGGTTACCAATATTGAAATAGCCCGGAAACTTGGCGTTTCCGAGGCCACCGTCCGGGCACGCATGAAACGGCTGATCGATGAGGAGATCATTCAGATAGTAGCAGTAAGCAACCCCATCAAACTTGGGTTCAAGGTTACCGGGAGCATCAAAATCCGGGTTGATATCAAGAAAATGGGGGCCGTTATCCGGGAGTTGAAGCAAATCGATGCTCTGTGGTTTATAGTCCAGATGACCAGCGGAACCGGTATCTATACCGAATTTGTGGTTCGGTCTATGGAAGAGCTCAATGAACTGATCATGCGGAAAATCAATCCCATCGAAGGTGTCTTGGACACTGAAACCAACCTGATTATGAAGTTTATCAAACGCCGATACGACTGGGGCACAGCCCTGGACTGACCAACCTCAGACCAAGTGATCCGTCTGCTTGCGAAAAGTAGCTGTATATGCCTTTTAGAAAGCGATATTTTCTGTTGCCTGTTCTTGCGGCCCTGTTCGTCTGGCTCATCTTTCAAACCTATGCGGAAGTAAAGGCAAACACAATTGCGGACTTCAACCGGCAGCAACTATCGCTTGCCCGTCAGGCCGCCCAGGGCCTGGAACGTTTTTTTCCCAATATCAAAAGGAACTGAATTTTTTAGCCAGCCGGCCGGCTATCCTGAGCCTCAACCGCCATGGCAAAGACGTGATGCATGCTTACTATGTCAGCCGGTTGAACGATATCAGTGCCATCACCAGGGTCAGCGCCCAGGGCCGGATTTTATATACCGTCCCCATGTCGCCCAAGGCCGTGGGCCAGGATATATCCGACCAGGAGCATGTCCGGGCGATTCTCAACAGCCGCCGCTCGGTCGTCAGCGAAGTGTTTCAGGCGGTGCAAGGCTATCCGGCCGTAGCCCTGCACGTTCCGGTGCTGCGGGGCGGAATTTTTCACGGAACCCTGGCAGTACTAGTCCCGTTCAATGATCTGGCGGAACGTTACGTCGGTAACCTGAATATAGGTGATTTCGGTGAAGCCCTGCTGCTAAGCCGCCAGGGGGTAGAGTTGTACTGCCCTGTTCCCGGCCACAAAGGCAGCCATATCGAGGCGACCACCCGAGAACTTTCATCGCTGCGGTCGCTGGCTGTCAGCATGATGCAAGGGGGGGAAGGCACTGCCAGCTATACCTCCGATACCATTCGAGGGATGCCGGCCAACCGCAAGGTCTCCAAACTCGCCGCCTATACCCCGGTAAACCTGGGGCGCACATACTGGAGCCTGGCCGTGGCGACTCCGGAGCAGGAGGTCCTGGCCACGTTACAGGGTTTTAGAAACCGCCTGGCGATGATTGTGCTGCTCTTGATCAGTGTTGGCCTGACCTACATCTATTTCGGTTTCAAGGCCTGGGCCATCTTTCGCGAGGAAAAGCAACGGCGTATTTCCGACCAGGCCCTGCGGGACAGCGAGGAAAAATATCGTCTGTTGGCGGATTTACTGCCCCTGGTGGTATTCGAAACCGATGCCGCCGGGGTCGTGACCTTTGCGAATCGGATTGCGTTTGAAAAGTTTGAACTCTCTCCAGAACGCTTCAAGAAAAACCTGAATGTTCTCCTGGCTGTCGTTCCCGAGGACCGCAGGCGGGCGCGGGCCCTGATGAGGACCCTTTTCAAGGGCGAGACAGTCCGCAGCGCCGAATATCAGCTGATGACGCTCAGCGGCCGGGTATTTCCCGGAATGGTCTATGTCGGTGCCATCTTCAACGGGACCGAACCGGTCGGATTACGCGGGACTGTGGTAGACCTGACGGATATTCGCGGTGCCCAACAGGCGCTCAGCGCGGAGGAGCAAAAATTCAGGACCCTGGTAGAAGAATCCCCGCTGGGAGTCTCCCTGATCGACACCGAAGGACGGTTTTTATACGTCAACCCGAAATTCAAGGAAATTTTTGGTTATGGCCTTGCTGATGTTCCCAACGGAGAACAATGGTTCCAGCGAGCCTATCCAGACAGGCAATTGCGTGAACGAGCCATTAGAGCCTGGAAGGAGGATCTGTCTACTGCACAGGTGGGTGCGGTCCGCCCACGAACCTTCAGGGTTACCTGTGCCGACCATACTGAAAAGACCATCAATTTTCGGCCGGTCACATTGACATCCGGAGATCAGTTTGTCACCTACGAAGACATTACCGAGAAAAAGCGCCTGGAGGAGCAGTTCCAGCAGGCCCAGCGCATGGAAGCAATAGGTACTCTGGCCGGTGGTGTGGCGCATGATTTCAATAACCTGCTCATGGGTATCCAGGGGCGCACCTCCCTGATGCTGATGGAGTTAAGCAGCGACCATCAGCACTATCAGAGTCTGAAGAGCATTGAAGATTACGTACAGAGCGCAACAGACCTTACGCGCCAGTTGCTGGGATACGCCCGGGGTGGAAAATACGAAGTAAAAAGTACGGACCTGAATCAGCTGGTCGGCAGCCAGAACCAGATGTTCGGACGCACACGCAAGGAAATCACCATAATAGCTGAATTTGATCAAAACCTTCCGGCGGTGGACGTGGATCGCGGACAGATGGAACAGGTGCTGTTGAATCTCTACTTGAATGCATGGCATGCCATGCCCGGCGGCGGCGAACTCCATGTAACCACCCGTCAGATATACCTTGACGAGTCCGCGACTGAACCCTTTAAAGCCGAACCGGGCTCCTATGTCCAGGTTATCATCCGTGACACCGGTATCGGCATTGATGAGCTCACTTTGAGCAAGATCTTCGATCCGTTTTTTACCACCAAGGGCACCGGCCGGGGAACAGGGCTGGGACTGGCGTCCGTGTATGGTATCATGCAAAACCACAGGGGCTTTGTCACCGTGAGCAGCAGCAAAGGCCGCGGAACGACGTTTAAGCTGTTTGTTCCGGTGTCCCGGAAACCGGTTCAAATGAACCAGACATCTCAGACGGAGGTCATCCACGGCAAGGAAACCATTTTACTTGTGGATGATGAGGCCATGATAATCGATGTCGGCGACTCAATGCTGACCGCACTGGGGTATGACGTAATTGCCGCCGACAGCGGCCAGCGGGCCGTGGCCCTATTTGAGCAGATGCATGCCAGCATCGATCTGGTCCTACTGGATATGATCATGCCCGGCATGGGAGGCAGTGAAGTCTATGACCGGCTTACCCGTATTAACCCGGATGTGAAGGTCATCCTCTCCAGCGGCTATAGCATCGATGGCCGGGCCAAGGCCATATTAGACCGTGGATGCGACGGCTTTATCCAAAAGCCGTTCGGTCTGGAAACGCTATCAACCAAGATTAGAGAGGTTCTTGATTAAGATCTTTTTGGTCTTAACCATTGGCGAAATTACGTATGGCATCTAAACGCACAATTACCAGGGATTTGGTCGTCAGTATCATCGGCGTGGTGGTGCTGATCTCGGCTATTGTGGTTATGCTGAACTACCGGATCATGTCTGAAAAAGCCCGGGTAGAACTGGAGACCACCGCAGACGAATATCTGGCCTATCTGGTCAGCAGCCTCGAACTGCCGATTTGGTCCATCGATCATGCGGCCGTGCTGAGCATTGCTGAATCCTATGGCAAAAACGAGCAGGTTGCCAAGCTCAAGATCAGTGTAAGTTTCAACAATGCGACTATTTTCGACTTAGGCAAGGGCGAGACAAGGGACCTGATTATCCGCAACGGCTTTATCCGCCACGAGGGGCAGATCATCGGTGAAGTGACGCTGGGTCTGACTCCCAAATTCTACCGTCGGACCATTCAACAACTGCTGGTTACCAGCGTGATAACCACCGTTCTGATCAGCATGGCGCTGACCGGGCTGACCCTGTTGTTTTTCCGCACTTTTCTAAAACGACCTTTCGACAATCTTATCCAGGGTATCGAGGAGATCTCAGAGGGAAATTACGACTACCGATTCAGCCAGGTCAGGCACGGTGAGATACAGAGTATCATCTATAAATTCGTCTCCATGGCCGACAGAATTAAAAAGCGGGAAAAATCCCTGCAGGAAAGCGAGTCCCGATTCCGCAGCCTGGTTGACCAGGCTGCGGATGCGTTTTTCCTGTCCACGGTGGATGGACGCATTATTGATGTGAACCGCCAGGCCTGTGAGAGCCTGGGGTACTCCCGTGAGGAGTTGTTGACCATGCGCCTGGCGGATATTGAGGCCTCCGCTGACACCGGTGCAGATGAAGCGATCGTCGGTCGGGATGGGTTGTCTACAGGTCATTTGACCATGGTAAGCAGCCATCGCCGCAAAGACAGCTCCCTTTTTCCGGTGGAAATACGGGCCGGACTTTTGGACATAGGCCGGAAAAGGGTCATCCTCAGTCTGGCCCGGGATGTAACCGAGCGAAAGGTTGCCGAGGACGAAATGCGCCGACTGCGCAACTTGCTGGGAAATATTGTCAACTCGATGCCATCGGTTCTGGTCGGTATCGATGCCGCCGGCAATGTCACCCAGTGGAATCAGCAGGCGGAAGACGTTACCGGGGTTCATGCCGCAGCGGCCCTGGGGCAGAATCTCAGAGATGTTTTTGCGGTACTGGCCGGCGAGATGGAAAACGTGAAGAAAGCCATCACGGAGCGCCGGCCCCAGATAACTGAAAAAGTCGTTATGGAGATCAATGAAAAGACGCGTTATGCTGACATCACTGTGTATCCCCTGGTGGCCGACGGTATTGAAGGGGCAGTGATCCGGATGGATGACGTGACCGAACGTGTACGCATTGAAGAAATGATGATCCAAAGTGAAAAAATGATGTCGGTTGGCGGTCTGGCCGCCGGCATGGCCCATGAGATAAACAATCCGCTAGGGGTCATCTTACAGAGCAGCCAAAACATTCATCGCCGCCTGGCCGCAGATCTCACCGCCAACCAGCGTACCGCCGAGCGGTGCGGTGCCGGACTGGACGTGATTATCCGATACTGTGAGGAGCGCAAGATACTGAAATACATCGATGGGATTCACGAGGCCGGTGCCCGGGCTTCGAAAATTGTAGCCAACATGCTGAATTTCAGCCGCCGCAGTGAATCAACCCTGACGTATGCCGATCTCAATAACCTCATTGATGCCACTATCGAACTGGCTTCCAATGATTACGATTTGAAGAAAAAATATGATTTTCGCCATATTACTATTGAGCGCGATTACGCACCCGATCTTCCGCGCATCCCGGTAGCGGTTACGGAGATCGAACAGGTTGTCTTAAACCTGCTTAAGAATGCGGCCCAGGCCATGGCCGGCAAAGAAGTAGCCTCACAGCGTATTAATGTTAAAACTCGCCGGGACCCCGGTTTCGTGCGGATCGAACTGCGTGACAACGGCACCGGCATGGACGAAGGTACACGTAAAAGAGTTTTTGAGCCCTTCTTTACCACTAAAAAACTGGGGGAAGGGACCGGGTTGGGGTTGTCGGTTTCATACTTTATCATCACCAATAATCACAAAGGTGCGATGAGTGTCGAGTCGAGTCCGGACAAGGGCAGCCACTTCTTTATCAGACTGCCGATTGGGGTTTAAGCGGCCGTTGGCCGGGCCGTCACCGGCAACGCCCGCGGTATAGAACGGAGAGAAAAATGGAGCAATCAGCAGCGAAGATTCTGTGCATTGACGATGAGAAGATGATCCGGACCAGCATCGGTGATTTTCTTGAAGACTCGGGGTATGAAATAATCCTGGCTTCCGACGGGCGCGAGGGGCTTACCGCATTTCGGGCGCATCATCCGGATGCGGTGCTGGTGGACCTTAGAATGCCGGAGATCGATGGTCTGGAGGTTCTTTCGGCTGTCCGGGCGGAATCTCCGGACACGCCGGTTATAGTTGTTTCCGGTACCGGGGTAATAGGCGACGTGATCGAGGCCCTCCGCCTTGGCGCCTGGAACTACCTGACCAAGCCGGTAGAGGACATGGCTGTTCTGGAGCACGCCCTGGAACAAGCCCTGGAAAAATCCCGTTTGATGGGCGAGAACGAAGAACACAAGCGGAATCTGGAGCAGAAGGTCCGGCAGCGTACGGTAGACCTGGAGAAAGCCAATGCGCAGCTGAAGTTGACGCTTGAACAACTTGAAGTCCAGTTCGATAAACGCCAGAAGACTGCTGAGATGCTGCGCAAATATGAACGGATTATTTCGACCACCAACGATCTGATGGCCTTGATTGGTACCGATTTTACCTTCCAGGCTGTGAATCCGGCCTATTGTGCGGTTCACACCGCTGAGACAGGCGATCTTGTCGGTAAGACCGTGGCTGAAGTATATGGGCAGGCGTTTTTCAAATCCGCCTTGAAACCTTTCATGTCACGTTGCCTGGCGGGTGAAAAAGTGGATACCTATGCCTGGATCAATTTCTCCGGCAGCGGCCGCCGATTTTTACACATATCCTACTATCCCTATTTTCAGGATGACGGTAAAGTCATGGGCATTGTTGAGAATACCCGTGATTCTACTTCACGCAAGAAGCTTGAGGAGCAGCTGCAGCAGGCGCAGAAAATGGAAGCCATCGGGACCCTGGCCGGTGGAATTGCACACGATTTCAACAATATTCTCGGGGCCATTATGGGGTACACTGAAATGTTGGCCTGGGACATCCCCGATTCGGCGGATCTCCATAAGAAAATTCAGCAGATATTGAAAGCCAGCGATCGGGCCAAAGAACTCGTCCACCAGATCCTGTCTTTCAGCCGGCAGCATGACCAGGAAAGAAAGCCGGTTCAAATGGATCTCATCACCAAAGAGGCCCTCAAACTTCTCAAGGCATCACTGCCCAGCACGATTGAGATCCGTCAACAGATCAGCACCAAACGCAGCACGGTCCGGGCCAATCCCACTCAGATCCACCAGGTCCTCATGAATTTGTGTACCAATGCCCATGCGCGAGGCAGGCGGCGTCCTGACGGTGAAGCTGTACACGGTAGAATTATCTGTAGATCAGGCGCTGCAGTACGATCTGGCCGAGGGACCCTACCTTGCATTGGCGATTGAGGATACCGGTCACGGTATGTCCGTTACAACCAGGGAAAGAATTTTTGACCCCTATTTCACCACCAAGAAAAAAGGGGAGGGTACCGGTCTGGGGCTATCGGTTATCCATGTGATTATGAAGGCGCACGAGGGTGCTGTTATCGCCGAAAGCGAGGTCGGCCGAGGATCTACATTTACGGCCTTTTTTTCCGTTGGCCGAAGACAAGGCCGATAAAGATGCCCAGCCTGCCGCACCTCTGCCGACCGGGGGTGAACGCATCCTATTTGTCGATGATGAGCCGGTTTTGGTCGAAATCGGTGGGCAGATGCTGCAGCACCTGGGGTATACGGTTGAATGTGTTTCCGATTCAGCAGAGGCCCTGCGCATTTTTCAAGCGTCTCCGGACGATTTCGACCTGGTCATTACCGACATGACGATGCCGCACATGACCGGTGACGTTCTGGCTCGTAAAATCTTGAAGATCAAACCCGGTCTGCCCATCATCATGGCCACCGGCTTCAGTGAGTTGATGACCGAAGAAAAGGCCAAGCGGCCGGGATTACCGACTTCCTAATGAAACCGCTGGTTGTCCGGGAACTGGCCCGTGTCATTCGCCGTGTACTGGACGCTGGCCGAGAGGGAGACCATGCTGACGCTTGATATCCCAGGTTATCCCACCTTGCACCTGCAGCATCTGGTGCTTGACTTCAATGGCACCCTGGCCGTCGACGGCC
>Ga0126327_10000168_pt1 | contig 16800 bp, 20 predicted proteins | sample InaspJWI30metaG_FD_101392 | JGI IMG/M metagenome (GOLD analysis project Ga0126327, IMG submission 101392) | Marine gutless worms symbiont microbial communities from Oahu, Hawaii - Inanidrilus sp. 1 OAHU.JWI-30 metaG | ecosystem: Host-associated > Annelida > Digestive system > Unclassified... | reverse complement strand
TGGCTGCCGGCAGCCAGGAGTGCAGGGGCATAAGGCCGGCTTTGGCAAAACCGAACAGGTAGCAGACCAGCAGCACGGTGATCGTGGCAGGCTTGGCAGCACCGGCCATGAAGCCGGTGCTGGCAAATTCCAACGTTCCGGTCAAATGGTACGTGATCAGCATGGCCGGCAGGACCAGGCCGATAGAAGAGCCGAGAATATAGAACAGGTATTTACGACCGCTGCTGCGTGCCTCCTCGTCCTGGTGGTGGGTGACCAGGGGGTAAGTGGCAAACGACAGCATTTCGTAAAAAAGATACAGGGTCAGCAGGTTGCCCGCGAAGGCAACCCCCACGGCCGCCGAAAGGGAGACCGCGAAGAAACAGAAATAACGGGTCTGGCTATGCTCGTTGAGGCCGCGCATGTAGCCGATGGAGTAAATTGTCGTTACAATCCACAGGAACGAAGAGACCAGCGCGAACACCATCCCAAACGCGTCGATACGCAATTTAATGGCCACGCCCGGCAGCACCTGGGCCACGGTATGCTCAATCTGGTGGCCGGCCAGGATGAGCGGCAGCATGGAGGCGATCACCGCAAATTTGAGGATTGCGGCGGCAAAGGTCCAGCCTTCGCGGACGTTATCCGCTTTGCAGGACACCAGTATCGCCGGCAGCAAAACCGATATGCAGATTGCCAGGAGCGGCTTGATTGAGAAAATGGTTTCCATAAACTTAGCGCCTCACCTCAACTGATCTGCGCCGGGATGGCAAATGCAATGATTTTTGTCACCAGATCGCCGGAATAGAGCCCGAGAATAATCAGGCCTGCGGCTGCCAATATTAAGGACACCAGCATGCTGGCCGGGGCTTCATTGATTCGTTCGGCCGGCGGGCCGTGATGGTGGTGGCTCGAAAAAGGTTCGAAGTGGCCGATTTCGAAAATCCGAAAGAAAAGCATGGCATTGATCAGGCTGCTGAAAAGCAAAGCCGCCACGAAACCGTAATGGCCGGCTTCAAGGCCGCCCGATATGAGGTACCACTTGCTAAAAAACCCGCAGGTCGGCGGCACGCCGATGATGGACAGGGCCCCGACCACCAGGGCGGCCATAGTGAGCGGCTGTTTACGAAAGACCCCTTTCAGGCTCTCGAAACGATCGCTGCCCAGTTTGAAGCGGATGCTGCAGGCTGCCAGGAACACACACAGGGTCATGGCGGCATCGTTGATGATGTGCAGGATGGCCCCGGTCATGGCAGCCCGGTTGGCCAGCCAGAAACCGCCCACCATGTAACCCACCTCGGCGATGACGATATAGGTCAAGGTTCGCTTGAGGCTCTTCTGGGCCAGGGCCATGAAAGAGCCCATGACCATCGCCAGGACGGCCAGCCACACCACCGCCTGGCTGACCCCCAGGTTTTGAAACGTGTAGGCCGGCGTAAACACGGTCAGGCAAATCCGGACCATGACATAGATCATCACCTTGGTGGTCAAAGGCGCGACCAGGCCCTATACGACCGAAGGTGCGCTGGCGTACGCGTTGGGCAGCCAGCCATGCAGGGGAAAAAGGGCCATCTTCATGAACAGACCGGTCATGCATATGACGAAGGCCGCCAGGACCACCTTGGACTGATAGAGGTCGGGCAGAATAGCAGCGATATCGGCCATATTCAGCGAACCGGTAATCAGGTAGAGGTAGCCTACCCCAAGCAAATAGAAACTGGCGCCGATCGTACCCATGAAAATATAGTTGAGACTGGCCAGGGGCGCGTGCCCCCGTCCCATGCCGATCAGGGCGTAGCCGGTCAATGAGGTGATCTCCAGCAAAACAAACAGATTGAAAGCGTCGCCGGTGATGACAATCCCCATCAAGCCGGTGACGAACAATACATAGAGGGCATAAAACGGCCCCAGCCGGTCGCCGTAGTTCCTGGCCACGATCTGGCTGGTGCCCACCAGGTTGATGAGCGCCACCGCGGCCACCACAACAAGCACGATGCCGTTGAGGGCGTCGACGACATAAGCGATGCCCATGGGCGGCGCCCAGCCGGCCATTTTATAGGTCACCGGGCCGTTGGCGGCCACCTGCATGACCAGGCGCACGGCCGCTACCAGGGAGGTGCCCAGGGCCAGGACGGCCAGGGGTATGCACGCCCGCCGGTTGATCCAGCCGGCAATTGTGATAAAAAAGGCGGTGATCAAGGGCGACAATGATTATGGCAGGTAAATGTTGACTCATGATTCCCTTATCTGCTCGTAAATTTCATCTTCCTCGAGGGTGCCGTACTGTTTGTGGACCTTAATCGCCAGCGCCAGGGCCACCCCCAGGGTTGCCACCGCCACGACGATTGCGGTCAGCATCAGCACGTGGGGCAGGGGGTTGATGTAATCCAAAGCCCGTACGGCGTGCTCGCCGCTATCCCCGTGCGCATGGGCAATGATCGGAATGGTCGCGCCGCGTTTGGTCCCAATGGAGACGTAGAACAAAATGATCGCGGTCTGCAGAATGTTCATACCGATGATCTTCTTCACCATATTCTTCTTCACGATCACCGCGTACAGACCGATCATCATCAGCACGATGTAGATCCAGTAATTGTATTTGCCGATGATCAGGGCCAATGTTTCGTTCATATTACAACCCCTCGTCATACCTGCCGGCCGAAGACAGGATGTAATACAGGCTGACCATAACCGCCATGACAGCCAGGCCGACGCCCACTTCCACGATCAGGATGCCGTGGGAACGGGCCATAACTGGGTCCACGCCCAGCAGATCCGCCAGGGCGCTGTAGTTGAGATATTCACCGCCAAGCAGGAGGCACAACAGCCCGGTGCCGGCATAGAGCAGCACGCCTGACGAGGCTAGGTAGGTGGTCATTTTTTCACCGACCTGCTCTAAAGCGGAACGCAAATCCATGGAGACGGCAAACAAAATCACCGCCGCCCCGTAGATAACGCCGCCCTGAAAGCCCCCGCCCGGGCTATGGTGCCCGTGGGCAATGACGTACAGGGCAAAGATCTGGATAAAGGGCACCATGAGGCGGCAGCCTGTTTTTACAATCAAATCGTACGGCACCCAGGCCAGATCGATCCGCTCAAAGTCACGCGATCCTTCGGGCAGCTTGCCGCCCTGCTCGATGCGGATGGTGACCCCGGTCGCCCTGTGGCGGTAGAGACGCGAATCCGGCGTCTTGGGGGTAAATACCCGCAAAAGAAGCAGGCAGGCCAGGCCGGCCGAAAAAATAACGGCGGTCTCGAACATGGTGTCGTAGCCGCGGTAGTCCGCCAGTACAGCCGTCACGATGTTGGGTACGGCTGTGTCCGGAATGGCGTTCTCGATAAAATAGGGCGACAGGTGGGTGGACGCCGGTGACACCGGGCTGCCCCAGTCAGGAAAGTCCAGACTGCCGTATACCAGCAGGCCGCCGCACAGCAAAACGGTTATCAAGGCAATGAGCTTCAATCGCGGGTCCTCCGGGAGGTTCTGAAAACGGCGGCCACAAAGAGTACGGTACTGACCCCGGCGCCGACGGACGCTTCTGTGAAGGCTACATCCACAGCCCCCATGATGGCCCACAGCAGGCACATCATGAAACTGTAGGCACCGAACAGGATCGAGGCGCCCAGCAGGTCTTTCACCGCCAGAGCGCCGATGCCGCAGATGACCACCAGAAAAAGGATGATAAATTCAAATTGCCAAATCATGATTACCTCAGTCCAATTATGACGCTAGTTTTAGATCAGCCGGGCCGGTGAAGCGCCGCGAGGATCGGCTGAAACCGGCTTCAAGCCGCCAGATCGTCTTTCGTTCCGTTGTCGTCGCGCGTCCAGGGTACCAACCCAGCACGTACGCCCGCATCGACGATCGCGTGCGTGGCCGTGGGGCTGGTAACGAATACCAGGACCACGATCAGCATGATCTTCAGGCTGGTCAGCAGTGCCGGAAACGAAAAATGATGCAGGTTGTAAAGGGCCATGCCGGTCATGGTCATGAAAAGCCCCATGGTGTCCAATTTTCCGGCCGGGTGCAGCCGGGAGTAAAAATCCGGAAACCGCAGGATGCCGACCGCGCCGCCCAAAAAAAAGAACAGCCCGACGGCCAGAATAAAGATCACCAGGATATCCAAAAGCATGCTTCAGTCTCCGTTCGCTTCGTCGTACAGGCCTTTTTTCTTCTGGAAATAGCGGGAAGCAGCCAGTACGGCGATAAAGTTAAGGGTTGCGTAAGCCAGGGCAATGTCCACGAACATTTCCACCCGGCCGTATATCAGGCCGATCAGGATCAGCAGCGCAGTGGTTTTGCTGCCGATGGCGTTCACACCGATCAAACGGTCCAGCACGGTGGGACCGGCAATGGCGCGAATAAGTGACAACGCCATGAGAAAACAGAGGAATATTCCGGAAAATTCGAAAACGAGATCCATCATATTATTCACCATAGATACCAGCTACGCGATCTTCCATTTCGCCCGGCAATCCCCGGCCGGAGGCATCGTCGATGACATGGACCGTAAACTTTCCGAAAATGGAGGCAAACACGGTGATGGTGCCGGGTGTAAGTGTAATCGAATTGGCCAGTACGAAACGGGCTATATCGCTCTCCAGCCGGCTATCGAAACGAACAATGCGCGGGTTGATCCGATTGAGCATGTCAGGATGAAAAACGAGTTTCATCACGTGTAGGTTGGCGATGAAAATCTGGTAGACCAGCCAGGGGGTGTAACGGATAAAACGAATCCAACGGCCCCCGAAATCCCGGCTGTCTTCCGCCGGAAAAAGGAGCTGGCCGCTGGCATAGGCGACTATTGCGCTGGAAAGAATCCCCAGGGAGATATGGAACAGGTCAAACTGGCCGGAAAGGACGACCCAGGTGAGCATGCAGAGAAAGAAGGTCAACAGAAATGGAACAATTCCAATTCTGGGTTTGCGCTCTTCCTGGACAACGGGTGGTGCGTGTATGTCCGGGCTGTGCCGGTAAATCTTGTAATCTTCCACGAGTGAAACAGCTACCTTTATGCTCTTGGTTTTGACAAAAAAAAAGACGGCGCCCTTAGAGCGACCGTCCCCAAAACTACGCTCACACAAAATTTTCAGAGCGCTCTATATTTCAAAAGAAAATTGACTTGTCAACCGTTTCTTGAGCGAGCGATTGAAAAAAATTGCATCCGATTGATACCAAAGATCAATTTTTTCTTAAGGGCAATTACTCTGTCGGGGCCCGTTACCTGTAACGCGCTGTGCGGCCGGCGGGCAGGCCAGTTGCCGTTTAAATTCGGCATCGCAGCTGCTATTTGGAACCTCGCTACACGGGCTATCCGCCGACAAGCCGCATTTGCCCTTGGGCCGCGCGGCGGATGGTTCCGCTAGCACATGTGCAGTTAATTTCAGTTTAGGGGATACCGGCATTGACGCGCACGGCTGATTTTTATAGGTTGATAGAAGATACCATCCGCAAAAAAGAAAGCCGCCATGTTTGAATTAATTACCACCTATTTTGCGTTTACGGGCGTTCTGGTCGTTTACGGCGCCCAGGTCTGACCGTTTCTAGACGGCCTCGGGTATGCAAAGGCCGCCCTGATCTCCTACGGTCCCGTCCTGGCAGTTCTGCCCTGGCGTCTCTGGGTATTCCGGCGCAAGAGCTACGCCCTGGCAACCGCCGGCTTGCCGGTGCAGCAGGTGTTCCGTATCCCCCGGCAATCTTTCGTGGCCGATGTGGCCGCCTGGGTCCTGGCCGGATTGGTCATGGTGCTTATTTATTACGGCTTTTTCACCCCGTATGTCTCCACTGGAGTGAAAGTGCTGGTCGGCTGTGCGGCCTTCGGCCTGTTCAGCGGCATGCTCAGTTACCTCTCCACGGAGCGGCGGATTGTCAAAACGCTCAAGGCGCAAGGCAACTTTGCCATTCCGGCGGGTCGGCATCTTACGGTGAGCAAAAAGATCTTCATCCTTATCACGTCCGTCGTGGGGATGATCACCCTGGCCATTTTGCTGATGGTGCTGCATGATGTCTACTACCTGATCGGCTAGGGGTATTCGCAGCCCGGCATTTACTGGGGAATCTTCAAAGAGATCGCCTTTGCCCTGTGCGTCCTGCTGGGCATCGCCCTGGTGGTCGTGCGCCGTTATGCAAACAACCTGAAAGAGATCCTGGACACCCAGCTGGCTGCGATGGACGAGATCAGCCGGGGCAACCTCGAGACGCAGGTGCCGATCCTGTCGGGAGATGAGTTTGCCCGGGTGGCCGAGAAAACCAACCAGATGATGGAGGGATTGAAGGAGCGGGATTTCTGCCGGGCCAGCTTCGACCAGTATGTCTCTCCGGAAGTCAGCCGCAAGATCCTGGACGACGCCATTGCACCCACCGGCGAACTGATTGACGTAACCGTGCTCTTTTGCGATCTGCGCGACTACACCGGGTTTGCTGAAAAGCACAGCCCCCAGGAGGTCGTGGAAATGCTGAATCAGTATTTCACAGCGATGGAGCGCGTTGTCCGCCAGAATGGAGGGGTTGTGCTGCAGTTCGTGGGAGACGAAATCGAAGCAGTCTTCGGCGCTCCGGAACCCGACCTGGACCATGCCGACAATGCCCTGGCGGCAAGCCTGGCCATGCGCGCGGCCTTAAGCCGGTTCAACGACAAGCGCCGGGAGCAGGGCGCCGTCGAGATCCGGCACGGCATCGGTATCCACAGCGGCAGTGTGCTGGCCGGCAACGTAGGCAGTGAACAGCGCAAGACTTACAGCATGCTGGGCGATACCGTGAATCTGGCCTCCCGGCTCCAGACCCTCAACAAACAGTTGGAGACCAACATACTGATCAGCGATGAAACCCGCCGCCGCATCACGCTAGCCAAAGTACCTTTAAAGTCCATGGGGAACCACGCCATCAGGGGTAAGAGCGAATCCGTGGATGTCTACGCAGTAGAGTAGCCGCCCTTTTTAAAATGGCTTACAGCCAAACGCCTTGGTTCAATGGCGCCCACCCGGGACAGATTTGATAATCGCTAACCTGCTTTGGTTCACTTCAGACTATTATAGAATTAATCTTTTCTTCCCGGATTCCCCGAAGGTTTCACTACCCAGGCGATGAGTTTCAGAATCAACAGGAGCCAGGGGGTTCCGTGGAGGAGAAGATCAAACCAGTCGACAGGTTTGATCAGGGTGCCGCCCAACAGCATGGATAATTTCTCGATGATATGCGGTGGGGAAAAGGGAGCCAGCCCTAAGGTCGCGCAAAAGATTGCGACGATGCCCACGGGGACGTGATCAACCGCGGAAAGGAGTTTATTCATTTCGTGACAGATTCCTCGTTTTTTGCTGCCGGGGATGCATAATTGGTAATCAGTATTCCGGTAACAATCAATACCAGGCAATAGAAATGGAGTCTGCTGATTGCTTCACCCAGTAACAGGTATGCCAAAAACCCGCTGAATAAAGGCAGGGTATAGTAAATCATAGCGGCTTTCGCGGGTCCTACCGCTGCGATGGCTTTGTTCCATAAAACAAAGGCCATGAGTGAAGCACAGACACCCACATAAATGATTGCTCCCACTATTTTTGGGCTGTAGGCGACCGGCGCCGAGACCGCCCGCTCCCAGATAAAAAAGGGAAAAAGGCCTATCAGTCCCAGGATGAAAGTGCTCAACTGCAGGGCCTAAATACTGAGTTCCGGCGGCTTGCTTTTCAGCAGAATGCTGTAGACCGCAAAGATGATCGCCGCACAAAGCATCCAGAGATCGCCGATCGCAAAAGATACAGCCAGCAATGCGTTCGGATGACCCTTTGTGACCAGGAGAATTACACCGGTCACCACCAGCAAGATGCCGATGATCTTGTTCCGGGTGAACAGTTCCCCAAATAGAAAGCGTGTCATGATGACGATGAAAATAGGAAAGGTGATGGATATCAGCGACAGGTTTATCGCCGTGGTGGTTCGCCCGGCAAAGTAGATCAACGTGTTGAAGAAGGTGATGCCCAGCAGGGCGGTGATCGCCAGGTAAGGCAGGTGCTGTCTTAAGCTATGCCGCTCCGCTCTGAGCGGTTTCCAGGCGAACGGCAGGAATACGAGAACAGCCACGACCCAGCGCCAAAATGCCAGGCTGACGGGGGGGATGCTTTCATGCAGGCCGCGGGCGATGATAAAATTACCGGACCAGAGGGCGGTTGCCCCGATTGCGCAAAGATATCCGGATAAACTGTTTTGAGGTCTATTTGTCAATAGCGTTACATTCCGAACCTGCGATGCAATGAATCCTGTCAGGTCTGATCCTGGCGGGGGTTTTAGCACACTAAGCCCAAGGGGAAAAGGGCGGATATTGCCGGCCGGCAGGGGTTAGCCCGCTATTTCAGCCAATTTTTCGGAAAGCTGCTTGGTGTTGAACGGTTTTTGAATGAATCCGTCGCATCCGCGCGAGATGATTTCGGTTGCTTGTCCATCGATGCTGTAACCGCTGGACAGCAGTACCCGGACACCGGGGTCAATGGCTTTCATGCGGTCGAACACCTCACCGCCGCCCATATCCGGCATGATCATGTCCAGAATGACCAGGTCGATGACGTCCCTTTTTCCTTATAGATCCGGATCGCTTCCTCGCCGGTCAAGGCGGTCAGGGCAGTGTATCCCAGGGAGGCCAGCATGGGGGCACACACATCCAGGATCATCTTTTCATCATCGACCATCAAAACGGTGCCTTTCCCGGTGACGGCCGGGCTTGTATCCTGAGGTTCGGCCAAAATCTCCTTGTCCGACGCCGGGAAGTAGATGCTGAAGGTGGAGCCCTGGCCGACCTCGCTCTCGACGTCGATGAAGCCGTTATGGTTTTTGATAATTCCGTAACAGGACGCCAGCCCCAGCCCGGTTCCGCGTTCACGTTCCTTGGTGGAGAAAAACGGTTCAAAAATCCGCTGGCGGGTCTCTGCATCCATCCCACAGCCGGTATCGGTAATTGCAGCGCGCACATAGCGGCCCGGCCTGAACTTGAACGGTACAGCGGCATCCCTTTCGATTTCTATATTTGCGGTTTCCAGGACCAGGGTCCCGCCGGAAGGCATGGCCTGCCAAGCATTCACAAACAGGTTCAGCAGGATCTGCTCCACCTGTTTGCGATCGACTTCCACAGCCCATAAATCGGCGGACAGGTGTTTCTCGATCCGGATCTCCTTGCGTGTCCGGCCGAACATGGTGGCGGTCTCAGCGACAATCGTGTTCAAGTTCGTGGGCAACACCTCATACTTTCCGCCCCGGGCAAACCCCAGGAACTGCTTCGTCAGATCGGCGGCACTCTGTACGTATTGCTCTATGCCGGTCAGGTGATCGTGTTGCGGGTGGTTTTCATCGATAGCGGACATCAGCAGGGAGGCGCGGCCTTGAATGCCCATCAACAGGTTGTTGAAGTCATGGGCGATACCGCCCGCCAGTGTACCGATGGCTTCCATTTTCTGGGCCTGCTGGAACTGGCTTTCAAAGCGCTCCTTTTCAGTCACATCCCGGATAAGTCCCTGCAGCGCCGGGCCGTTTCTGTGGGAGACCAGCGAGGTGGAGATTTCGATCCTGAAAGAAGTGCCGTCGGCCCGGACAGCCGTGTAGGTTTCCAGTTTCGGGGTAAAAGGCTGGCCGTCCAGTCTGGCCTGGATGCAGGTCTTAATACGCGGATGCTCTTCGGGCGCAATGACGTCCCAGAGAGTCAGCTCCAGGGCTTCGGTCAAGGAACGCTCCAGAAAATTGCAGGCGCGCTGGTTTAGAAACAGCAGGCGCCCGGCGGGTAAGGCACAGATGAAGTAACCGTCCATGGTGTTTTCAACCAGGGACCGATACCGCTCCTCGCTTTCCCTAAGGGCGGTTGCCGCCTGCTTGCGCTCGGTAATATTGCGGGACACGCCGTGAACCCCGGTCAACTGACCGGCCTCATCGCGAATTCCGGTTACGATGTTCTCAAACCATAAAGGGCTGCCGTTTTTGTGGACGAATTCGGTCTCCAGGCGTAGGCGCCGGTTGGGGTCCACGCCGGGCTGGTTGTCCCGTTCCATTTCGCCGGACAGGAGGTTGACGATGTAGCCGTATGAATCCGGCGTCAGCTGCTGTTCGAGTTTTTGGGTCACGCGCTCCTCGGGGGTGAAACCCAGGTTTTTTTCGATGGACTGGCTGACATACGTGGTGCGCAATTGAAGATCTGTGGTCCAGATAATGTCATCCAGCTTTTCCACCAGGTGCCGATATTTGGTTTCACTCTCGCGCAGTGCGTCTACATTGCGTCGGCTGCTCGTCAGTTCCGTTTGGAGCTCGCTGTAAAGACGGGCATTTTCGATGGCAACCGCGGCCTGGTAGCCGAACATGCTCAACAGCAATTCGTCTTCTCCGGTAAAGCTGCTGCCGTCTTGTTTATTAATTGCTTCTAAAACGCCGATCAGTTTGGTTTTGGCTTTGAGCGGGACACACAGAATAGACCGGGTTTCAAATCCGACCATTTCATCGATTTTGGAGTAAAAGCGGGCGTCTTCACGGACATCCGCCACCAGCAACGGCTGTTCGTTTTCCGCGACCCAGCCGGCAATGCCTTCCCCCTTGGGAATCCGTATGTCGACTAGCTTGTCCTCCCTGGGCCCGGTCGGCACACTGCATATCAGATCACCGGTTTCATCATCCAGGAGCATCAGCGTGCTGGCGGCCGAGTTGGTTACCCGGTTGGCGTGGATCATGATCAGGTAGAGGACTTCCGCCAGATTGAGGGTCGAATTGACAATGGAACCGATTTCAATGGTAACGCCCAGTTTACGATTTTCCAATGACAGGTAAGCCTCTATGGACTTTTCCTGCTCCTTTAATCCGCGTTCAAGCTGCTCGGGGCTTACAAGGTCCATTTCGATCAGGATTTGACCCAGCAGGGGGGCCACTTCCTGATCCTTCATTTGCCGGGCGGCCGTCACCAGGGCTACCCGCTGCAGCCGTTCCCGCATGATTTTCTCATCCATGATTTCTTTCTGTTTCCGGAGGGCGTCTTCGAGTTGGGGACGGGTGATGAACCCGATATCTTCCATGATTTGCCCAAGGTACTTTTTCATCAGCATGGATGCGCTCCTTCGGATGCGTGGTAGGTAACATGGCACGGGCACCTGTTCACCGAGTAGCAGATGGAAAGCAGCAGGTTTTGGGTAGTGTTAGATAATGCGCGGAATATGGCGCCCGATATGCAAAGCCATGCGGGCATTATATACGATTTGCCGGAAAATACAAAAATATTTGGTGGTGACCCGCAATAACCTGTCATATGGGTTGGCAGGAGGACAGCAGGCCCTGCCACGGACCGATAACAGCCAGGTTTCTGTTGGGCAAGCTGTTGAAATGCTATAGAATTTTGAGGTGGGTGTTATTTTGGTGTGAGCCGCTAATCCTGCAAGAGTTCCTTCCTTTTAATATCCGATATTGTCTCTTTGCTGATCAGCTTGGCAGGCCATGCAATACCGATGTTCTCTTTGCGCTCATGGATGACATTGCCGCTGTAAAGAGAAACCGCGTCGGCATGGTACTTTTCGGAGGCATCAACAAATGAATATTCCGCAGAAGTCCAGTAAGCAAAATGATAGAACTGGCCCCGGATAATGGGCGCGCCGGTAACTTTCACAAATTTGCCGGGGCAATCGCTGCTGACTTTGTGAATCCCGTACAATACTTCCACCGGCGGGAGTTCCCACCCGCGAATGCCGTTCAGATTGTATTCCTTTACCTTTTCCCTGGCATCGCGCCAGTTCATCCCCTGGTTGAACTCGTTAGAATTCACCGGCAGCAGCCAGGCCTGTAATTCCTTCTTCGTTTCAATAACAAAGGTAAACGTACCGTCTTCATTGTTGATCATTTCCCGTTTACACGGTTCAATGACATGTGGTGGGGGTGCGGCTATTTTTTCCGAGGAGCGTTCGATAATAGACCTGATATTCTGGATGGCCCGGAGTTGTTCCGGCCTCAAATTGCCGGGTGCATTTTCCAGAATTTCGAGCTGTTTCAGGATACGGCTAATTTGTGAATACGTCGCCGTATCCGCAGCCGTGTAGCCGGCGGGCATTAGGATAACGCCGAGGCCAGCGACGAGGGCAATAATTATTCTGGCACAAGGTATCATGTGTCTGGGTTGGGACTGCAAATTTTAGTTTAAGTGTCAGGCGCTCGTAAAATCGACGTGGAATCGATTGGATGACTATATAATAGTAGTCTCATCTCTGAATTTGTAAACCCTTTTTAGCCGGTGTGTATAGTTTGCCGACGGTGCTATTTGCTATAGTATTTATAAAAACAGGCTTTTAGGGTTTAATCCGCCTGTTTCCTGATTATAGACCCGATTCGGGCGGATGGATGGGAAATCCGTCCGGAATTTTGGGCCGGGAGGCTGGGGATGGGGCGCTATCCGCAACTTCAATACATAATTCGAAACCAGGCGTGTCAAGCATCTTGGGGAATTAAATCTAAAGACCCGGGATATTGCATGAGCTTGTAATTGCAGGTAAACAGGCAGCATAGCGGCGCTTTAAGCCACTCCTAAGCCGCGCGCTGGCAAAGCGTCATACGTGAAAGGTGAATTCCTTGGTCAGATCCTTTTCGTTATTCATCCAGTCTTTGCCGAAAGCCGTTTCACTGAAACGGGACAGCCGGCTGTACCAGGTGCTCCACGTGCTCCGACCCTTTTGCCTGGCTTCCAGCACATCGTTCAGGAACACCTCGATGTCGGCCATCTCTTCCTTGGGGATGTAAAATGCGGCGCCTTTGTCAAACGATTTGCGTACATCAGCCGGGGTGACGGCATAGGCCGTCAGCATGACCGCAAGCGTCTTTTTGCGAACACATTCCTCGAGCAGTTCATAACCGGATACCCCCATGATATCCAGAATGGCCAGATCGAATGGTTGTGATGCGATCAGTTTTCGGGCAGTATCATAATCACCGGCCCGAACTGTGTTGCACATAGGCAGCAGGTCCTCGAGCGTATCCAATATGTCGGCCTCGTCATCCACGATGAGAACTGTTTTCCCATCGAGCAGGTTTTCAGTTTTCATGGCAGTCCCTCGCTAAATTAGCCCACCAATTATTATCTTAATTTCAAGACGTTGCTTCAGGTTTTCAAGATATCACTGCCCAGATGGTTTGGTTCCCGGCCTGTTGGCAACATCGGATTGGACTGAGGGCCCGTTTTGAGAGTGGTGTGTTTCCGTGTCAATCAGAATCCGGCCTGGGCCAGGGGCACCCGGCAGCCTTGAAAACATAAGATAGGAATGATTTTGAGTTTTTCGAGATCTTTGTAAAACCGGACAGGAAAAAATCACCATTGTGTTCCGTACACGGGAAAGGTCCGGTAAATTCCGGGCCTTTCCTGCGAGATGTAAAAGTTGGTATGGGTATAGTAATAGATAACCCGAAACCATAGCATCAATGCAATCGTTACTATTTGGGTCCCGTGTTATTCCTGCGAATGTGATATACTCCATCGCCTTCTCGAGCACCTCTTTTTATTCTTGGAATCCATTCCTGAGGGCCCGACTTAAATCAGCGCCAAACTCAATGGTTTTATTTCCGGCTGCTTCCATTTATTTTCTGCCTTGCCGGCTAACTCGTGTCATCCCATAACAGGCAATGCATTAAAGGTTGACTTTTCAACGATGGCTATTTAACTAGTCAGAAGAAACGATCCTTATTTTTGCATCCATTCCGCGAAACGAAACGTGCCTACAGGTACAGGTCCTGATTCCTACCTTGATATCAGGGTAACGCGCTTGGATTGTTTGTATCTTCTGACAATCAATGGAGAAGTTCCCTGAATTACAAGGACGATCAGCGCAATCAACGCCGGATGATTAAAAGCTGTTACAGCAATTCAAGTATGTGTGAAAATACAACCGAAACTTTCGCGATGGCTCGGTAAGATAGTATGAGAGATAGGGGGCGGCAGTAAAGTTTTTTAAAGGCCGTGATTAAGGACCACTTTGACGTAAATAGAGGAGCTTAATTATGTTTTGGCGCTATCGGTATAGAAAAAAAGGCCTCGCATCCGGCTTGATTAAAATACATGAATTTCTCCTTGAAGATATTATCCGGTATTTCGAGAAAGAGAAATTGGTAAAAAAGAGACTTAAGGAGGCTCGCAAGACGATCAAAAAGGCCATACGTTTCGGCAAGAAGAAGAAAATCTACCCCAATGATTAAACCGATCGAGCGCTTGAACTGATGGAATCTTTACAGGAGGATCTGAACTATACCCGTCGAGCCATCATCGAATCGGCAGATGAACTGGAAAGCCTCATCGTTCAAATCAAGCAGGAAAGAGTTCAATCTGTTTATTCACTTCTGAGTGCCGCACGCGAACACTTCAGGAAAAATGAGATTGAAAAAGGCAAGCGGCTTCTCCAGGAATCCCAAAAACAACTTGGAGTAAAGCTCCTCTTAAAAACACGAAAAGATTTTCTCACCGGGATTGACAGTAAGATTAGGCAAGACCGTTAAAGTTCTGCCGCTCATTGAACCAGGAAGGGCTCAGGATCTCCTGAGCCCTTCCTGGTTTTAGATTTGTTGGTGGCGGCCTGAGGATGCGAATCAGCTACAAAGCTATTATACCAGGACTTATAGCGCGGATCGAAATGATGTAGAATAATGAGATTGCGCGTTTTTTAATCAGGGTAACTTTCAGTTCGGATGCAGTTTGGATTTCTCCTGAAAATAGTGCTATCATCGAATTTGTCACAGCACCGCAATTCCTTAGATTGATACAAGATAATGAATAATGGAGCCTTCCCGGGCTTGCCTAAATACACAAACTGTATTAACAACCATTGCATTCCTGCCGAAAACCAAACAATGCATTACTGGAAGCGAATCATGAAGCAACTTTTTATTTGCCTGCTGGTTGTCATATGTCTCGTATTGACGCCGCCCGCCTCTGCGCAAAATCAAACCAGGGGCATGTCAATAGCACCCAATCTAAGTACCTGGGGAAATTATCACGCCCTTATCATCGGTATCAACAAATACAAAAACTGGCCCCGGCTCAGAACCGCGGTAAAGGATGCGACTGCGCTGCGCGATACGCTGGTCGCAAAATATGGGTTTTCCAGGAAAGATACCATTTTAAGAACTGACAACACCGCTACACGAATCCAGATCGAACGTGATCTGCGTTACCTTGCCAAGTCAATGAAACCCGAAGATAACCTGTTTATCTACTATGCAGGCCACGGCCAACTAGACGATCTTACCGGCGACGGGTATTGGGTGCCGGTCGAAGGTGCCCTGAAAAATCCAAGCACCTGGGTCGCCAACTCCTATTTGAAGGCCATTCTCAGCTCCGAAAGGGTGCAGGCCAAAAATATCGTGGTTATAGCGGACTCCTGCTACAGCGGCTCATTGCTGCGGGGCGGCCCCTCCCTGATGTCTTTGGAAGATCGGCGATATGCAGAAAAGCTGGCCTCGCGGGCCGCTCTCAGGTCCCGGCAAGTCATTTCGTCCGGTGGTGTTGAACCGGTTGCCGATGGCGGGGCTGACGGCCATAGCCTGTTCGCCTACTACCTGATCGGGGCCCTCAGAAATAACCAGCGTGAAGTGGTCGACCTTGAGAACCTGTTTCACACCAAGGTCTGGAAGCCGGTCACCGAGATCGGCAATCAACGGCCCAACGTCGGCCGCTTGAAAACACCCATGGACCAGGATGGCCAATTCGTGCTCTATCACGCGGCCCTGGTAGAACAAAAACTGAGAGCCAGGCAGGCTGCAATTTCGAAGAAATCTGGCGCAGCGCAGACAGATGCGCTTGTCCAGGCGCCTCCCCAGAATCTAAATGCCGAAGAAGAGTTATGGAACATTGTCAAAACATCCACCGCAATTGAAGACTATAAGATGTTCCTGGAGGAGTACCCCAACAGCCGGTTTAGAACCCATGCGCGGTTGAAAATCCAGCAAATAAGACGGAAACAGAGCGCCAATAAGATGGCTCCCGCCGCCGCACCAAAACCAGAAAAACCGGCACCAACGGCTATCATCACGGCAGCGGCCGCGAAAAAAAGTCCCACCTACACGGCCATTTCAAAGACAACGCTTAAACAAAGCAGTGCGAACCACCTGAAGGGAGAAAAAGGCAAATACCGGGTGGCCCTGTTTCCCATAAAGCACGGATCTACTTATGGAAGCCAGGCAAATACCATAGAATTGGCGTCGTTGAAGGGCATCAATTCATTTACCGCCAAGGATCAAAATCTCGACCTCGCCTATTCGTATAAAAAATTGAAGGATATGCCGGACGAAACGGTGCTGTTGCCGGGAGATGCCATGCCCAAAGCATGGAAGAAGAAATCGTTCTTTGCAGCCAGCCAGCCCGATTGGGATGCTGTTAAAAACTTCGGGTCCCAAATTGATGCCGAGCTTGCGGTCCTGCTGAATGCGGACTTCAGTAACGGAATGGTAATCCTGGATATATATTGTTACGACTATACCAGCGGCAATGTATATTCAACGCTAAATCAGGAATCTTCCATGTGGGGCATATCCACGGCAGTAGAAAACGCGGCACACAAGGCGCTTAGAGAGCTGTATGGGAACGCTAAATAAAGTATTCATTAAGATAGAAGCATTTTAGCTTTTTATATAAAGTCACAGGTCCGCTGGATATACGCTTTAATCCGTTATTGATTAAATAAAAAGGGCTCAGAAATTCTGAGCCCTTTGCGCGTGTTGAAATTGCTGGTCGGAGCGGAGGGATTTGACCCCCCAACATCCTGCTCCCAATGCGGTTTTTGTTGTTCTTAAACGCGCTAATATATCGCTATAAAACTATATATTTTGATTAAGCATGCTTG
>Ga0126327_10000167_pt1 | contig 17027 bp, 17 predicted proteins | sample InaspJWI30metaG_FD_101392 | JGI IMG/M metagenome (GOLD analysis project Ga0126327, IMG submission 101392) | Marine gutless worms symbiont microbial communities from Oahu, Hawaii - Inanidrilus sp. 1 OAHU.JWI-30 metaG | ecosystem: Host-associated > Annelida > Digestive system > Unclassified... | reverse complement strand
GTATTACAATGTGCCACGGCCTGATTCTCCTTTTTGATTCAACAAGTTATACGCAAACTCATTGTATCAAATCGGCTTCGAATCAGGCCGTCTTATTTTTGTTAACGGGACAGCAGTGGGACACAATACTCATTTCCGGCTTGGTTTTCGCCCCGCTTTCCTCGGGTGTAGTCGACGCCCACAGATCGCTTCGAGCTTGTTGATGAAAGAGTCCGAACCCAGTGGTCGCCCGGTCCGTTCGTGCCTTGATAATAACTCCTGCTCGCCATGGAGTCCTTCATCGAGATATGCCTTCCAGGCCGGAATTCGAGCTAACATCGGCGCTACATCAACCAACTCATCATCCTGGCCATACAAGTGTGCTGCGGCACTAGACCACGGCCAATGTTCGGGCTGACTACATAAATTTGCATTCACCGGATTGAGTTCTATATAGCGAACCGCCCGATACAGATGGGCCTCATCCATTGGAAAAGAAGCGAATCTCCCTTGCCATAGGTATCCGCGCCAGCCATGAGAGAAATTAACATGCCGGGTATAGCGGCGGTGCGCTTCTCCAATCGCTTTACGAAGTCCCTCTGTATCGGCGGGGGTGAGGACGAGATGAGTGTGGTTTGGCATCAGACAATAGGCCAGGACAGACACATCGCATTTGCTGCAAAACTCGGCCATGAGACGCCTATAATACCGATAGTCGTCATCGCAGAAAAAAACACGCTGTCGCCGATTTCCTCGTTGCGTAATATGATGGGGAATTCCGGGTATGACGATCCGCGCCATTCTAGCCATAGTTCCTCCTTGAACCGTTAGATTTGGGCTTGTCGACCAGATATTACTATGTCAAATCCTATAAATCACGCTAAGGCCAGGGCGGGCCGGTTAATTGGTATTGTGTCCCCGTATTCTCGTATTCTACAGGCCGGAATTCGAGCTAACATCGGCGCTACATCAACCAACTCATGGAGCTAGGGGTCGGTGACAAATGAGAAGCATTCGTATAATGCGAATGAGACACATTTGTCACCGACCCACTGCTGTCCCCATTGATATTATTTGGCCGATATCAGGGTCAACTGTTCTCCGCCGTTTTGCAGTTTTTATTATTCTGCGAATGCGGCGTCGATTTCCAACTTGTACCTCCCTAGATCAAAGTCATTGCCATACAGGATTGTACTCCAGTGTCTGGTTAGGCCTGCCTGGTGCACTGCTTCCCTTATCTCTTCCTGAGTCACACCGGCGGCTTCGGCCGCCTTGATATGGTAGTAAATACAATACTGACAGGGTATTTGTGCCGCGACGGCCAGACCAATCAATTCTCGGGTCTTGGATGGCAGCGCCGTATCTTCGTTAAAATCGGTGCTCTTCATCATCTCCCAGCCAGCCGCGACCGCGGTTTTCGGGTACAAGCGCAGTTCAACCGGTACGCCGCCAATCATTTTATTCATTTCGGCCATGGCTGCCTCGGACGAAGTCGAATCCGCAGCCCTGGTAATGCCGCTAGTGACGGTCACCCCGCAAATGGTCAATATTAAAATACCGGTTTTACAATGCGGGAATCTTTTCGATGTGCTTATTCTAGTCATGACTAATCCCTCAGTTAGTTGTTTGTACAAATGTACAAGACTATGTTACTCCATAGACCGTCTAGAATGATCGATTGTCTTTATACCAAACGAATCGAAATAAAATATATTGGGGGGCTTTCGAGTTTTAGGGGCCAGAGAGAAATCCCTCATATAGCATGGAGCAGAGCGGCAAGGACGCGCAGCGCATATTTCCGCGAACCCGGGTCTCCAGCAAGGGCTGGAGGTACGGACGGGAACGGGCCGCGAAGCGTTACGGGCAAGAACTCGGCGCGCTCTTCCCGTGGGGATTCCGGCCCCTGCGAATCCACGATCTACGACATACATTCGGGCGGCGCATCCGCGCGGCGGGCTGGAGCAACGAATACGCAAGGACTTGTTGGGACACAAGAATTGTTACATCACGACCCACTGCAGCCTGGTCGAAATCGGCCATTTGCGTGAGGTCGTGACGTCAATAACACGACCAATCTTCTAAAAATCTCCTACATTTAAGGCGGTCGGGGATTGGAAAAGGGCGCCAAGTCATTGAAAAGAATGGTGGCTACGCCCTGATTTGAACAGGGGACCCCATCATTATGAGTGATGTGCTCTAACCAACTGAGCTACGTAGCCATTGAGATTTGCCTGGGTCGGATCGTCCGACCGCGAAGAGCGCGCGATTTTCGCCTGTACACCCCGCGCTGTCAAGCGCGTTGCCCGCGGCAAAAAGCAACATCGGCGGAAATATCGAGACCACGACGTTTCGGGAGAAGGCAATTTTGTCGCGCAAAGCCAAAATCGGCACAATATTTTCTCGTAGGGTTGCCAAGGCCGCCAATGGCTGTTAGTGTCGGGGGACTTTAATCGAAGCCACGACATGCGCCATCTGAACTCACATTACCAGCACCTAGCAGCGACTGCCCCGGCAGCCCTAAGCTGGCGTGTGTCTATGGTAGTGGTCGACATCCGACCAATTACCGTGTTCGCAAAGGCGATCGCAACGGCCGATTAAAGTAATTTTTATCGCCGTGATCCTTCTCCGCGGCGATATTCACCACCCAAAATCCCGCAGAGTAGTCCCACGGCCCAGCCGCCCAGGAGGGAATGCTTATGCTCGATAGTTTAATGCGCTTCACCAGACACCGCTTGTTGCAATTGATTCAACTGCCGCTGTCCGTGTGGATTAAATTTCAGTGGGCGGAATTACGTTACCGCGAAACCTGCCATTTACTGCGGCTCGACGATTACCTGTTGAAGGACATGGGATTGCGCCGGGTCGATAACCGCATCGAGGCCGTCGACCCCGCGCGAATCGAACCCTGGGGCCAGGTGTCCCAGGCGAAAAGCAGCGCCAACTGCCAGTGTAAGCGTTACCGGCACGCGAACTAACCGAACTCTCCCCCAGTGCAGTCCTGCACTTTATACCTCTCCTGGCAACGGGAGAGGTTTTTTTTGCCCGCGATCTACCGATTGTTTACCTATCGACGCTAGTCCAAGCATCGGCGATATCGAATTCCTGCGCCACGAGGTCGCGCAAGTTGTCGGCGGCAACCCTGTCGACCAGCCCGGGTAACACGATCCGCGTATAGCCGACAGCGCCGACAACGACCGCGCGCGGGCTAACCGCGAACCCCGCGGCGCGGAAGCGCTCGAGGTTGGCCTCGACGAATTGATCGGAACGCAGAGATTGCAACACGACTTGATAGGCGCCGCCGGCGCTCGCAATGCCGGCGCCGGCGTCAAGCTCGGTCTGCGGCGCCAGATTTTGCACTACCGCCAGCTCCACCGGTTGCACCGCATCCGCTGGCTGACCCTGATTTTTCTGGTACAGCGTTAGCGCCTGATCCATGATTTGCGGCGCGTCGCCATCGGATCTAACCTCGATGCGGCCTTCGAGCAGCGCGACAAAATCGCGTTCGTCCCCCGACAAACCCCAGATATCGGTCCCCCTGACCCCGGCGGTTACCGCACCGACCCGGAAGTCGACCTGGTGTCTGGCCCGGCGCGCAGCGGCGAAAAAGCCGCTGGTAAATCGAAAAGCCCCCTGCAGCAGGTCGAAAGCGGCGTCGAGCACAGTTTCGCCACTGGATTCGTTGAATGCGGCGCGCTTGACCGTAAAGCGCGCACGCTGGCCCAATTTGATAACGCTGCCGTCCTCGACCGACAGCCAGACCCGACCGGTTTTGCCGGTCCGCACGACGTCACCGTTGCGCAGCCTATCCCCCGGCGCGACCGGCAGGATCGATGAATTTCGCTCGACCCACACCGGATAATTCATGCTATCGACGGCGAGCACCGCGAGAGCCGCGGGTGAGAGCGCCGCGGCCAGTAGCAGCGAAAGTGCTTGAAAAAACGTCTTCATCGGATGATTCCTCGGTGCGGGATTAAGATACTTACGCCCAGCAACCGGGTCAAGATTGGCGCAAATTGCCAAAGCTTGAACCAGTTCACTTAATTGGCTGCCTATGGCGGCGTTTTACCGACGGCGCTTACCAATAACTGAATTTCTCGGCTGCAGGCGACCGCAGTTGCGCCGCGAAGCGATTACACGTTGAAGCGGAAATGCACCACATCGCCTTCGTGCATGACATAGTCCTTGCCTTCGAGCCGCCATTTGCCAGCGTCCTTGGCGCCCTGCTCGCCGTTACCGGCGATGTAGTCGTCGAAGGCGACCACTTCGGCGCGGATGAAACCCTTTTCGAAGTCGGTGTGGATTTTGCCGGCGGCGCGCGGCGCGGTATCGCCGACGCGGATAGTCCAGGCGCGCACTTCCTGCGGCCCGGCGGTGAAATAGGTTTGCAGGTGCAGCAGCTTGTATCCTGCATGGATGACGCGGTTCAAACCCGGCTCGTCGAGCCCCATTTCCTGCAGAAATTCGGCCGCTTCTTCGGCATCGAGTTCGGCGATATCCGCCTCGATTGCGGCGCAGACTGCGACCACTTCGGCGCCCTCGGCCGCCGCGTGCTCGGTCACCGCGTCGAGGTGCGGGTTGTTTTGAAAACCGTCTTCGGAAACATTGGCGATGTAAAGCACCGGCTTGGCGGTAATCAGGTGCAAATCTTTCATCCAAGGCCGCTGCCGCTCGCTCGGCTCGAAGCCGCGGGCGTTGTTACCGCCCTCGACATGGGCCTGTACCGTCAGCATGAATTCGTATTTGGCCTTGGCCTCCTTGTCGTTCGATTTCGCCTGTTTGGCGGCGCGCTCGGTCTGGCGTGCAATCGATTCCATGTCGGCCAGCAACAACTCGGTGTTGATCGTTTCGATATCGCTGAGCGGATGAATCCGATTACTGACGTGCGCGATATCCTCGTCTTCGAAACAGCGCACCACCTGGGCGATGGCGTCGGTTTCGCGGATATGCCCGAGAAACTGGTTGCCGAGCCCTTCGCCCTTGGAGGCGCCCGCGACCAGCCCGGCGATATCGACAAATTCCATCGTCGTCGGAATAAGCTTTTTCGGATTAACGATAGCGGCCAGCTGCTGCAGGCGCGGGTCGGGCACTTCCACCATGCCCACGTTCGGGTCGATGGTGCAAAACGGATAGTTTTCGGCGGCGATGCCGGCCTTGGTCAATGAATTGAACAGAGTCGATTTGCCGACGTTAGGCAAACCGACGATGCCACATTTAAATCCCATATCAATGCTGTCTCATTCAGGTGTGCAGGGCTTGCATCGCCTTGTCGATGCGCCCTTCGAATATCAGCGGCAAAACCGCCAGCGTGTCGCGGTTGGCCTGCTCGATGGCGTTCAGATCCGCAGCCGAGGGTTTGTGCAGTACGTAGTTGATCACCTGCTTGCTGTCTCCCGGGTGACCGATGCCGACGCGGATCCGAAAAAACTCGCGGCTGCCGAGATGATTGACGATATCGCGCAAGCCGTTGTGGCCGCCGTGGCCGCCCGCCTGCTTGATGCGGTTGGTGCCGGGCTGCAAATCGAGTTCATCGTGAATCACCAGTATTTGTTCCGGTTTTATCTTGTAATAACGCGCCAGCGCGGCGACCGCCTGACCGCTGCGGTTCATAAAGGTTTGCGGCTTGAGCAGGAAGACATCCTTGCCGTCGGACTTGAATTTGCACTCGTCCGCGTTGTAACGCTTGTCAAAGCGAAAACTCAAGCCGCGCTCCCGCGCCAGCAGGTCGAGCAACCAAAAACCCGCGTTATGGCGCGTATCAACGTAATCGGTCCCGGGATTACCGAGGCCGACTATCATACGAATATCTGCTGTCAGCGCAGCCACATCTAGCCTGCATAGTGTGCGAAGGGAACAAAGCTCAGGGGAATTCTGGCAAACAAGATTGTACGATCGCCCGCCGATGCATGGAAATAACTCTGCATCAAGGGGGATCGTACAGGATTGGCCGCCAGATTTTTCCTGACATGGTTCAGGCGTAAATCACCAAAAACGCAAAATATCAAAAATCGAATCATAGCCATTTGAGGGAACTTTCGAGCACCAAGAGCCGCCTTCGTGCAATATGCAGGCTAAGGTTATCCCTCGTCGCCGGCTTCGCCTTCACCTTCTTCAGCACCACCTTCAGCGACTTCACCCGCTTCGCCCTCTTTGATTTCGGGCGCTTCAGGCGCTTCGTCTTCGATGATTTCCTCGCGTGTTTTGACCGCCGATAAAACACCGACGTTATGGTCGTCATGCTCGATGTCTTCGACATCTTCGAGGTAGGTCAGCGAAACGATCTGAACTCCATCGGGCATCTGGATATCGGTTAGGTGCAGCGTTTCGCCAAGGTGCAGATTCTCGGCATCGATTTCGAGATTTTCCGGCAGATCTTTCGGCAAGGCGATAATTTCGATTTCCGTTACCAGTTGCGTCATCATGCCGCCATCCTGTTTCACCCCGGCGCAATTCTCGGCATTGGCGACATGGACCGGCACCACCACCTTGATCGGGGTATTCTGGTCGATGCGAAAAAAGTCGGCGTGCATTACCTTGTTCTTGTAAGGATGACGCTGCAGATCGCGCAGGATTACTTCCTGTTTTCTATCGCCGACGCGCAGCTCGATAACCTGCGTATAAATCGCGTCGTTTTCGAGTTCATGAATGAACTCGTTATGCGCGATCGTAATCTTGGCGGGATCTTTCTCGCCACCGTAAACGATTGCCGGCACCAGGCCCTGGTGTCTCAGGCGGCGGCTCGCACCTTTCCCCGAGTCAGAGCGCAGTGCAGCATTCAAATGTATAACGTCTGACATTGCTGTACTCCAAAAAATAAAAAACCGTCCGCAGACGGAGACCTGTCTTGCGACCAGACAGGGCTGAAAAAGCCGCTTTCGCGGCCATCGTCAGTCCATATATAACGAACTGACCGATTCTTCGTAATGGATGCGACGGATGGTTTCCGCCAGCATCCCCGCTACCGATACCTGGCGAATGCGCGTGCACTGCGACGCCTCTGCCGACAGCGGTATCGTATCGGTGACCACTAATTCATCCATGGTCGAATTCTCGATGTTTTCCAACGCCCTACCCGACAAGACCGGGTGCGTACAATAAGCGAACACGCCCTTGGCGCCATGTTCCTTGAGCGCCGTTGCCGCCTGGCATAGCGTACCGGCGGTGTCGACCATGTCGTCGACGATAATACAGGTATGGCCCTTTACCTCGCCGATGATATTCATCACCTGCGCCATATTCGGCTGCGGCCGCCGTTTGTCGATGATGGCGAGTTCGGAATCATCGAGCTGTTTCGCGATCGCCCGGGCTCGCACCACGCCGCCGACATCGGGCGACACCACGATCATATCCGGATATTTTTTCTTCCAGATATCGCCCATTAAAATCGGCGAGGCATAAACGTTGTCCACCGGGCATTCGAAAAAGCCCTGGATCTGATCGGCGTGCAAATCGATCGTCAGCACCCGGTCCACGCCAACGCTGGTCAGCATGTTGGCGATCACCTTGGCGGTAATCGGCACCCGTTGCGATCGCACCCGCCGGTCCTGGCGCGCGTACCCGAAGTAAGGAATCACCGCGGTTACCCGATCCGACGACGCCCGCTTGATGGCGTCGATCATGACCAGCAATTCCATCAAATTGTCGTTGGTCGGCGCGCAGGTCGGCTGGACGATAAAGACGTCCTTGCCGCGCACGTTTTCGCCAATTTCAACCGAGGTTTCACCGTCGCTGAAGTTGCTCACCGAAGCAATGCCCAGGGGAATATCCAGATGCCGTACTATGGTACGGGTCAACTCGGCGTTGGCATTCCCGGTGAACACCATCAAGTCGTTCGAGGTTGCGCTGCCAGCCATAGGGCTCTCTCGTCTGTAAACTTAAGGTGGCTATCTGCCGGACAGCACGCGCTGCGCTATCCCGGCAAATTGCCCCATGTATGGCTGGGCCGGCTGGATTCGAACCAACGAATGCCAGGATCAAAACCTGGTGCCTTACCACTTGGCGACGGCCCAATAAACCTGCTCACACCAGCAATCCAAGCTGCTGGTGAACCGGGCTGCGGTTCATTGCCGCGGCAACGAATGCGTCCCAGTTTTCCGGAACCCGCGATTTTACCCCTTCTGCCCGCTCAAGGCTATCGAAGGCGGCAAATACACAGCCACCGGTACCGCTCATCCTGGCGGGCGCAAACTGACTCAACCAGTCGAGTGCGGACGCCACCTGCGGATACCTGTTGCGCACCACCGGCTCGCATACATTAGTGCCCGCGCCGCGCAGAAAGGCGCGTATTGTGAGGGGATCGCAGTTACGTGTCAATTCTTGCGCGGCAAAAATTTCCGCCGTTGAAACGCCGACTTTTGGGTCGATTACGAGGTAGATTGGCTGCTCCAGTTCAAGCGACTGCATTTGTTCGCCGATACCGGTCGCCCAGGCCGCCCGGCCGGCCACAAAAACCGGTACATCGGCCCCGATTTCAAGACCGATCCGGGCCAGCTGATCCAGCGTCAACCCGAGCCCCCAGAGCCGGTTCAGCGCTAGCAAGCAAGTAGCCGCGTTCGAACTGCCGCCGCCGAGCCCGCCGCCGATCGGGATTTTTTTATCGATAGCGATATCGACCCCCTGCTTAATTTGAAAACGCGCCTGCAGCAACGCCGCGGTCTTGAGCAGGATATCGTCGGCCTCGGCCACCGGCGAATTAGCTGTCCGGCGTCTCAGGCGACCGTCCTGGTTCGGTTGAAATTCGAGCCGGTCGCAGAGGTCGATAAATTGAAAAACGGTTTCGAGTAGATGGTAGCCATCGTCACGACGACCGGTAATCTGCAACATCAGATTGAGTTTCGCCGGGGCCGGCAGACTGAGCGTATCGGCCATGTCAGTTGAACTTGGGAAACAGGTCGGACGGCGCCGCTTCCGTTTCGGATTGTTGCCAGCGCTCGATCACTAGCTTCAGGGTTATCTCGTCGCGGGCCAATTTTATTCGACGTGGTAATTGTGCTGCCTGGCGCGTTTCAAAATAGTCGAGATAGTCGATTGTCCAGCGGTCCTGGCTGATCGAGCGTAGCCGCCCGGCGCGGGTGATACGGTGGCTAAAATCGCTGTCGGGTTGCGGTATGCCACGAATCCAGTATTCGAGCCCGCCGATCGGTAACGACCAGCCGATCACTTTCTCGAGCAGCGCTTCCGGTGTCGCGTCGGTGATAACCTGCCCGTCGGGCAGCCGCAATCGATAGTGGTCGCCGACCACGCCATCGATACGGAATACACCCTGCCCGAACGGCGCTTGCAGCAATAGCATGAATCGATCTCCCCCGCGTTTCCAGCTGAGGCCGATATTGTACGCCTCGCCTTTTAACGTCAGCGCCGCCCGCGCATGAATATCCCAGCTGTCGAGCGCGGCCATCGCCTGTTGCCGGGCGGCCCAGAATCCTTGGGCCTGTTCGTCCCCGGCTAAACCGCCGAATTGACTGCATCCGGCGATAACCGACAGCGCGGCGGCGAAAATAATGACAGGTAACAAGCGTGAGGAATTTTTCAGGGGATAAAGCGCTGCATCACGTTTTGCAGTACTGGAGAATCGGGTGATTTTTTAAGCGCCCGTTGCCATATCTGTTGTGCTTCCTGCCGCCGGCCGCTTACCCACAGCACCTCGCCCAGATGGGCCGCAATCTCGGCATCGTCGAATTGCGATAACGCCTTGCGCAACAGGCTAATCGCTTTTTCGTAGTCGCCCAGGCGGTAATGCACCCAGCCCCAACTATCGATGATAGCGGCGTCGTCGGGCATGATTTCGATGGCACGTTTGATATAGCCATAGGCTTCCTGGTAGCGTTCGGTTTGATCCGCCAGGGTGAATCCGAGCGCATTGAGCGCGTGTGCATTATCGGGTTCGGTTTTAAGAATTGCCTGGATATCCGCTTCGAGTATATCGATGCGACCGAGCTTCTCGGCCACCAGTGCGCGCGCGTACAGCAAATCGTTGTTACCCGGAACTATACCCAGCGCGGTATTAAAAACTTCCATCGCCTGCGGGTAGCGTCGCGCGCTGCGTAACAGTTCACCCTTGCTAATGTAGATACGCACCAGCGATCCATTCGATTGGCTGCCCTTGAGCATGTCGTCCAAATGGGACACCGCCGCGTCGGTGCGGCCCAGTAAACCGAGCATATCGGCGACGCGCAGGCGTGCATCGAATTTGTACTCGCCGACAAATACTTGCTGGTACCACTCGATCGCATCTTCATAGAGCTTGCGATTCTCGTTGATGCGGCCCAGATAGTATTGCGCCTCGCCCTCGCGCTGTTTTAGCCTGACCAACATCATCATATATTTTTCGGCATCGTCCAGACGCTGCGATTCAAGCGATAACAGGCCTAGCGTATAGAGCAGTTCGGCGTCTCCCGGCGAGGCCTGGTGAAGCTTTTCAAATTCGATCCTGGCTATTTCATACTGTTTGACATCAACCAGCAGACGCGCGTAGGTCAGGCGCAGATTCTTGTCGTCGGGATTGCTTGCCACCGCCTTGCGCAAACTGGCAACCGCTTCTCCGGCGCGGCCCAGCCTTAGCAACACCTTGGCGCGCGCCGAATGCACGCCGTCGACCTCGGCGATAGCCAATGAGCGATTGAGAAACTCGAGCGCCTCTTCCGGGCGGTCGTTTTGCGCAGCAAGCATGCCGTGCAGAAACTGGGCATAAGCGCGTCCGGGATATTCGGCGGCGATGCGCCGCGACACCGCGAGCACCGTCTCGGCGCTTTTCTCACGCGCCAGAATACCCAGCAGCGGCGGGAATAACTCGGCGTCTTCCAGTTCGCTGCTGCGGATTAAGCCGTCAAGATAGGTCAACGCCTCTTCGACCTTGTTCTGGCGCACATAAATTGCGGCGATTACCTGGCGCGCTTCGACGCGGTTTGGATCCAGCTCGATCCAACGCTGCGCGGCTTCCACCGCCGCCTCCAGGTTTTGTCCGTAAACCGCGACGCGCACCGCACGTTCGGCAATTTCGGGGCTATCCTGGGTGCGCGCGAGCTCGAGATAATGATTCACCGCAAGCGCGGTGTCGCCCTGATTCAGAGCAATTTCGGCCACCATCAGCGCGTAGGCGGCATCGGCAATCGGATCCAGACGCGATACCAGCGGATTTACCGGCGATTGCTGCTGACCCAGCAGGGATTTATCCTGCGTCGACGCGCGCTGCAAACTGGTACATCCCACCGATAGCAATAAAACTGCGATAAGGATAAAACGGGAATTGTGGCTGACAGAGCTCAATTTCGTCTCCGTGAAAATTGATTAATGGAGTGTAGCATCTCGGTGTAGGATTGTATTTAACCTGATTTGTTCCATGAATGTTGTATTTGGCAGGGTTATACCCGAAAATCTTCTGTTGGCTCCAAACCTTCCCTTAATCATGGCCTTATTGTCTCTTGGCATCAATCATTTAACCGCGCCGGTCGACATTCGCGAAAAAGTCGCGTTCGCACCCGAGCAGGTGAATCAGGCATTGCATGAATTGCAGGGAATCCCCGCGATCAACGAATCGGTTATTGTATCGACTTGCAACCGCACCGAAATATACTGCGACGCGTCATCGGATTGCAGCGAAGTCATTACACACTGGCTGACCACGCATCACGGCCTTAACGACGACGGGTTATCCCCCTATATTTATCGCCACAACGATCAGGAGGTCGCGCGCCACCTGTTCCGCGTGGCTTCCGGGCTTGACTCGATGGTACTCGGCGAACCGCAGATTCTTGGCCAGTTGAAGGACTCTTATGATCAGGCGCGTGGCGGGAAATCCGTCAATTCGATATTAGATCGGCTGTTCCAGCACAGTTTCAGCGTCGCTAAGCGGGTTCGCACCGATACCGAAATCGGCTCCAACCCGGTTTCCGTCGCCTTTGCGGCGGTCAACCTGTCGAAACAGATCTTCGGCGAGCTGGATCAGCTGCACGCGTTGCTAATCGGTGCCGGAGAAACCATCGAGCTGGTATCCCGCCATTTGAAGAGCCAGCGAATCGGCTCGCTGACCATCGCCAATCGCAGCGTCGATCGGGCCCAGCTATTGGCCGGTCAGATCGGCGCCGATGCGGTCCAGATCAATGCCGTACCGGAACAGCTGGCGCGCGCCGATATCGTGATTTCCTCGACTGCTAGCCAGCTGCCGATTCTCGGCAAGGGCGCAACCGAATCGGCGTTGAAACAACGCAAGCACCGACCCATTTTCATGGTCGACCTGGCGGTGCCGCGCGACATCGAACCCGAAGTCGGCGGTCTGCAGGATATTTATCTTTATACCGTCGACGATCTCAAATCCGTGGTCGACGAGAACCTGCGCGGGCGCGAACTCGCCGCCGAAGCGGCGCAAGAAATCATCAACCTCGAAGTTACCGCCTTTAACCGGTGGTTGCGCACGCAGCAATCGGCCGATCAGATTCGCCAACTGCGCGACGGCGCCGATTTAATCAAACAGCAGGCGATCGAGAAGGCCCTGGCGCAGATAAGAAACGACTCCGATCCGGAGCAGGCGATAAATCGGCTCGCCAATGAGATCACCAACAAACTGATGCATAAACCCACGATTGAAATGCGCAAGGCGCTGCAAAGCGAAGACGAAGAACGTATCCGCTTGCTCAAATCTCTGATCACCCCAGACCCGCATTAACTTATTAACCCGGCGACAATATATATCGTATTCAGGGGCTCAAGAAAGCGCCAGATCAAGGCGCGGCTCGCCGCCAAGACCCAAGGCATTCGCTTTGCTCATGGGGCCGGCCCTGGTTTTCCCATTGGCAAGAGTCGCAACGCAGAGCTGGCGCTTTCTTGAGCCCCCTAACATAATTGTTTATAAGTAAGTTAGGCCGTCGCGTGTCTGCCCACAGACGGCGTTATCAGAACTTGCTGTAGAATGACTACAGCTGCGTTCCAATGCCTTGCTGTGGGCAGACACGCGATGGCTGAATGCGATATATATTGTCGCCGGGTTAATTATGAAAGAATCACTGCTTAACATGCTGGAAGCGCTATGCGCGCGGCACGAAGAGATTGCCGGATTGCTGGCCGATATCGAGGTGATCAATGATCAGGATCGATTTCGCAACCTGTCGATGGAATACGCGCAGCTCGAAGACGTGGTAAAAAACTTCGGCGCCTTCCAAACGGCACAGCAGGCGCTCGAATCCGCACGCGAAATGCTCTCCGAGGACGACGCCGAAATGCGCGAACTGGCGGAAGAGGAAATCGCTATCAATAGCGAAAAAATCGAGCTGCTCGAGGTCGAATTACAAAAACTGCTACTGCCGCAGGATCCAAACGACAGCGCCAACGTATTCCTCGAGATTCGCGCCGGAACCGGCGGCGACGAGGCGGCTATTTTCGCCGGCGACCTGTATCGCATGTACAGCCGCTACGCGGAAGCGCAAAAATGGCAACTGGAAGTGCTAAACAGTAGCGAAGGCGAACATGGCGGTTACAAGGAAATCATTGCCCGCATTATCGGCAACGGCGCTTATTCGCAGCTGAAATTCGAATCCGGCGCCCATCGCGTGCAGCGCGTGCCTGAAACCGAATCGCAGGGTCGGGTGCATACCTCGGCCGCGACCGTAGCGATCATTCCGGAGAGCGAGGCGATACAGATGATCGAAATCAATCCGGCCGATTTGCGCATCGATACCTTTCGCGCTTCCGGTGCCGGCGGGCAGCACGTCAACAAGACCGATTCGGCGATTCGACTGACACACCTGCCGACCGGCACCGTTGTCGAATGCCAGGATGAACGCTCCCAGCATAAAAACAAGGCGCGCGCGATGTCGTTGCTGCAGGCGAGGATTTACGATGCCGAAAAACAAAAACAGGAGGCCGAACAGGCGGCCGAGCGCAAATCACTGGTCGGCGGCGGCGATCGCTCGGAACGCATCCGCACCTATAATTTTCCGCAGGGACGAATCACCGACCACCGTATCAACCTAACTCTATATAAGCTCGATGAAATCATGCAGGGCGGTCTCGGCCAGGTAGTCGACCCGCTAATGCATGAATACCAGGTCGAACAGCTCGCCCGCCTCAGCGAAGACGATCGCGGGCTAAACTAAGCCGCAGGTAAGCAAACATGACGAAATCAAACAAAGCGCGTGCGGTCGGCATCAATCATGTTGCGCTTGAAGTCGGCAACATCGACGAGGCACTAGAATTCTATGCCGGTTTTATCGAATTCGAATTGCGCGGTCGTAGCGAAGACATGGCGTTCATCGACCTGGGAGACCAGTTTTTGAACTTTTCCACCGGTCGCAAACAAGCGGCCGACGACGAGCGTCACTTCGGACTGGTCGTCGATGATCGCGCGCTGGTAAAACAGGCTTTGGATACCATGGGCGTGCCACTGCTGCCGGGCCCCTTCATGGATTTTCTCGATCCCTGGGGGAATCGTATCGAGATTGTCGACTACGCGTCAATCCAGTTTACCAAGGCGGGCCACGTACTGCGCGGGATGGGTCTCGCCGAACTCGAAAAAAGCGCTGACGCCATGGCCGAATTAGACGATAAAGACATGGCGCCAGACTAGCGGATCAGGCGCCGTCATTCCACGACCCACCGCATCGGAATGACTCGTGATTTGCATTTCCTGCGAGTTTTATGTCATTCCCGCGCAAGCTTACGCGGGAATGACATAGCGCTGGGGTCGCTCTCGTAGCAGATTTCTGCGCTCACCAGTGCAGCAAGAGCAAGGCTCTACACACATCTGAAAGTTTCTGGCGCCGCTAGTGGAGCAAGTGCAAGGCAAAAAATCGCACAATTGCGCGAGCAGTACAATAATGTACGCGAGCGTATTGTGCGATTTTTTAACGCCGCAATTGCCCCACTAGCGGCGTCAGAAAAAGAAAGGCCGTCCCTGGCCACGTGATATCATCAATAATTCGGGGGAGGAGGTATTGATGCACACAGTGGTAATTTATAGGCGATATCCCATATTTCCATAGTGAACCAGTTCATAATGTATGAGTGAACAAATAGACAGCGCTATTCGCTGGGCTACGAAACGCTTTGAATCCTGTAGCGAAAGCGCGCGCCTCGATGCCGAGTTGCTGTTATCCCATAGCCTCGACAAACCCCGCAGTTATCTTTACAGCTGGCCCGAACAAGAGCTCAGCGAATCCTGCTGGCGGCGCTTCCAGGCACTGGTGCAACAGCGTTTGCAGCCGACGCCGATCGCCTATCTGCTGGGTAAACGCGAGTTCTTTTCGATGGAGTATGCAACCACGCCGGCGGCGCTGGTGCCCAGGCCCGAGACCGAATTACTGGTCGAACTGGCGTTGCGGCGAATACCCGCGCGGCAATCGTTACGGATATGCGATCTCGGCACGGGCACCGGAATCATCGCCATAACGCTGAAAAAACAACGCCCGCTGACAACCGTCTGCGCTACCGATATCGATGCGGGCTGTCTCACGTTGGCAGGCGCCAATGCCTTGCAACACCAGGTCGATATCGACTTCATCGAGTCGGACTGGTATGAAAAATTGCCGCCTGGCTCACGCTTCGATCTGATCGTCTCGAATCCGCCCTATATTGCCGCGGATCACCCCTTCCTGCTGCAGGGCGATCTTCCGGCCGAGCCGGCGCTGGCGCTAACACCGGGCAGCAGCGGTCTGGAAGCGTTGGAACAAGTCAACCGAGGGGCGCCAAGTCACCTCGTTCCCGGCGGCAGCCTTATCTTGGAACACGGATACGATCAGGAAGCCGCGGTGGCCGCCCTACTGCAAGACCATGGATTTTGCGAAATCCACTGCGTGTCGGACCATAACGATCTGCCTCGCACCACCAGCGCCCGTCTTATCGAATAGACAACAGCGGCAAACCTCAATCGGGGCGGACGACATTATAGCAGTCATCCGGGCACCTCATCGCTGTCAGCCCGAGCTCCGAGGCGGGATCTTGCAGCGAAGGGGAGCGATTTGATGTCACGCCCGTAATTTACAGTCATCCCCACTTACGCGGGAAATCTAGCATTGACTCAGTGATTTTTTTTGGGAAGATTTTCGCAGGCGCAGCAGCCAGAAAGATTTGAAAATGATGGGGGGTGAGCGTAGGCTTTCTACATGGAAGACGCCGACCACTATCGTTGTCGCCACATCTATCTCAAGCCAAGCGACAACCCTGACCTACAGGCACCTGCCGCCTGTGCCGCACTCAGCAACCTGGAAGGTATCGTGCTGGCCGCTCCGCATAGCGAGTACAGCGTGCATATCATCTACTCGCTGGACGAACTGTCATTTGAAATTGTTATCGAGTTACTGGGCGAGCTCGATTTCGAGATGGATAATTCCTTTCTTATGTCGCTGCGCAATACCATTTACTGTTACCTGGAAGATAATGCGCGCGACCATATGCAGATCGAAAGCCCCGAAGGTCAGCAGGAGGACGGTGAAAGTTCCGAAATCCCTCATCAGGACAAAGATCAGTACTGGGAAGATTACCGTTAGATGTATGCGATAACGCTGGTAGATATCGCGGTCGCATTCATTCCGGTGCTGGTGACATTGGTCATTATTTTTTGCTGGTCCGATAGCTTTAAACAGGCAAGCATCGCCATGCTGCGGATGCTGATCCAGCTGCTGCTGATCGGCTATGCGCTGAATTACATATTCAACGCGAACAATCACTGGATCATCATCGCGGTCCTGAGTTTTATGTTGATAGCGGCCAGCTGGATCGCGCTCGGTGCGCTGCCGGTAAAACGCTCTACCTTGTTGAGTTACAGTCTTATCGCTATCGCCGGCGGCGGTATTTTCAATCTGGTTCTGATAACCCAGGGCGTATTGCATGCCGACCCCTGGTATCAGCCGGCTATCATGATCCCGCTCGCCGGCATGATCTTTTCCAATGCAATGAATAGTGTCAGCCTGGCCGGCGAGCGCCTCTACAGCGAGCTCGGTCACTGTCAACGGACAAAATTAATTGACCCACCTGTCGGACAATATTTTTGACCCACCCCCCAAATGCATTGAGCTAGTTTCCACCTCCGATTAATCCGCTTTGTCGAGCCTGACGCAGTCGAT
>Ga0126327_10000166_pt1 | contig 17130 bp, 15 predicted proteins | sample InaspJWI30metaG_FD_101392 | JGI IMG/M metagenome (GOLD analysis project Ga0126327, IMG submission 101392) | Marine gutless worms symbiont microbial communities from Oahu, Hawaii - Inanidrilus sp. 1 OAHU.JWI-30 metaG | ecosystem: Host-associated > Annelida > Digestive system > Unclassified... | reverse complement strand
TTGAGCACCTGAGGAGCTTCTGGCCCCACTTCTAATGTTTTTCACCGCATTGATTGCAGTAGAGCGCCTCCGCCAAGTTCTCCTCCCCGCACTGCGAACAGAACCAGGGCTGGGGTTTTTCATCGGCTTTGTGCCCGCACCGGGAACAGAACTTCGCATTGGGGGTCAGATTTTTGCTGCAATTCGTGCACTGGGTGAATACCAATTGCTGATGCCCGCACATGGGGCAGAACTTGGCCTGGGTCGGAATGGCGTTGCTGCATTCCGGGCAGGTTGCGGAATCCGCCGGCGGTGCAGATTTTGCGGCGGCTCCGGTTCCGGCGAAATACTGGGCAAACATGGCGGGCATCATCAGGCCGATGCCGGCCCCCATGCCGTCGCCGGCACCGCCATCTGATTCGGTTGCTTTTTCCATAGCCATGGCAGCCTTCATCTGCATGAGCTTGTTCATGTCATCGAACACCCCCATGCGGCTGCGGTCGTCGATGGCCTGTTGGACCTCCGGCGGCGGCGTAATGGAGTTCATATAAAGGTGGGTCAGACGCAGGCCGAAATGGCTGAAATCATCCTCGAGGCGCTCAGTCAGGGCCTTGGAGAGTTCGTCATACTTAGACGGCAGGTTCAGGATGGAGTCAATCGTTTCCCCCATGAAGTCATTGAATCGGGAAACGATTACCCGGTTGAGATACTCTTCGATCTCTTCCGTGGTGTACATGCCCTGGGTGCCTACCAGCCGATTGATCAAAAGTACCGGCTGAAACACCTGCAGGTTGAAGACGCCGAAAGCCCGCAGGCGGATAAGCCCCAGTTCGGAATCCTTAAAGGCCACGGGGTCACGGGTGCCCCACTTGAGATTGGTGAAGGTCTTGAGGTTGACGAAATACATCTCGGCCCGCAGCGGGCTGTTCATGGCCCATGGGATGCTGAGGATTTTGGTCAGGATGGGAATATTGCCTGTTTTCAGGGTATGCCGGCCGGCCCCAAATGCTTCCACAGCCTTCCCTTTGTAGAAGAAGACCGCCGCCTGACTTTCACGGACCGTCAGCTGGGCTCCGAACTTGATTTCGCCGGATCCTTTTTCCGGCAGTCGATGGACGAGTTCTGCCCCGGTTTCATCGAACCACTCGAGATTTTCCAGAAAAATGATATTGTCGGCTCCCATGACAGCTCCTTGTTTAGATGTCTATCTGCTCCGGATTCATCTGCACCCGGGCATATTCGAGATGCAGTTTGTTGCGCAGGAAAATATCCAGAACTTGTGCGTCAATGTGTTTGTCTTCTACCATGAATCCCAGAATTTTAACGGCCTGGGAAAGCTTCATCGGTTCTTTGTAGGGGCGGTCCTTGGCGGTCAAAGCTTCGAAGATGTCGGCCACGGCCATGATTTTTGACTGCAGGGAGAGTTCCGCGCCGGAAAGCCCCCGGGGATAACCGGTCCCGTCCAGCTTTTCGTGGTGGCCGCTGGCGTATTCAGCCACATTGGATAACTTTTTAGGAAAGGGCAGCTGCCTGAGCATCTTGAGCGTCATGGTGGCGTGGTCCTGAATACGATCACGTTCGGCCGTGGTCAGAGAACCCTTGCGGATACAGAGGTTCTCGATTTCGTCGGTCGTCAGATACGGCTGTTCGGCACCATCCAGAAAATAGGTGCGGGTCCCGATCTGCCGGATCCGGTCGATACTGTCATCCTCCAGATACTCACCGGGTGAATTACAACGCTCGATAAATGCCAGATCGTCGCTCAACTGGGCCAACTTTTCAGAACACTTCTCATCAATACGCGCGAGGGCCTGGTCGTCGGGCCGTCCGCCGTTAGTGAACAGCTGAATCTTCTGATTCAAAAAACGGGTCTTGATCTGTTCCGCTATCAGGTCGAAGCGGGTGGCGATCAGGTGGATGCGGTCGAATATCGTTTCAACCTTGGTAGATTTATTGACCACGTATTCAGGCGTGGTGATTTTGCCGACGTCGTGCATCCAAGCCGCAATCCGCATCTCTTCGACTTCATCTTCGTTGAAAGAGATGTCTTTAAAAACGCCGTTGGCATCAGTGTTGATGGCCTCGGCGATCATCATGGTCAATTCGACCACCCGGTCGATATGTCCTTTGGTGTAGGGTGATTTTGCGTCAATGGCAGTGGCGATGCTGCGGATGAAGGCGTGAAAAAGATTTCTCAGGTCCTGTATCAACTGGGTATTGGTCAGTGCTACGGCGGCCTGCGATGCCAGTGATCCGATCAAGTCCACATATTCAGGCGAAAAAGCCACCACTTCGCCGGTATCGCGATCCTGGGCATTGAGCAGCTGCAGCACTCCGATTATATCGTTTTCGTGATTCTTCAGGGGGATGACAAGCATGGATTTGGAACGGTAGCCGGTGGATGCATCGTATTCGCGCGGCCCGGTAAAATCAAATCCCTCGGCTTCATAGACGTCGGGAATGTTGACAATATTGCCGGTGAGGGCCGTATAAGAGGATACATTGGCATGATTCGGCCGGCTGTCCTGGTTATACAGCGGGACCTTGGGCAGGGTCTGTTCAATGCTGCGGGTGCCCCCCCATACGGGTATTCATGGAGTCGTTCTGGAGAATTTCGAAACGCAGGTACTTCTTGTCATCTTCCATGATATAAAGGGTGCCTGCATCGGCATTGGAGAGATCCCGGGCTTGATCAACAATGTTTTCCAGCAGTTTGCTGATGTCTTTTTCAGAAGAGAGGGCCAGCCCGATCTGGGTCAGCTGCTTGATATGCTTGATCTGGTTTTCAGCGTAGAGTTTGACTTCGCCCAGGACGGATTTCAGCAGCTTGTTCAGGCGTCTGTCGCTGGACAGGTTTTCAAAATCGATTTCATCGGCAATGGGATCCGAGGGAAGATAGTTTTTTACAAGATTGAGTTCGTCTTGCATGGCCGCCCCTTTAGATAGCTTTCACTTTTCCTGGCTTTCGCTATAGTTTCTCATGCCCCGGTATCGGGGGGGATTATGAGCAAAGGTTTACGACACGCCTTTGACGCTATGCATATACCCGAACCAACAGTCTAAAAGAATCTGCGCAATCAGGCAACTGGAATATTTTTTGAGGGTCCATGGGTTCAAGGGGCCAAGAGGTCGAGGGGCTTAGAGGTCAAGGGCCTTGGTCTGCGGTTCGCTATTTTAATGGGAAGCTTCCTGATTGTAGTCTGCCTGCGATTGTTCGAGCATCTGGGTTTCGCTATTGCACTTGAACCCTCGAACCCTTGACCCTTTGAATCCTCTGCCCTTTTCAATCACACCATCGCCGCTGCGGCCGTGGCGACGACGGTTTCCACTTTCATGCCCAGGTCATAATGCTGGGACAGCTCGGTGAGCTGGCGGTGGCAGGAGAGGCAGCCCGTGGCGATATAGTCCACCCCGGCACTGCGCATCTGATCCGCTTTGGACCTGCCGGCAATCATCCGGCGGTCCTTGCTGGTACTGTCCTGCAGGAGAGCGCCGCCGCCGCCGCAGCAGATCGAGTTCATTCGATTGGGGGAAAGCTCAACGACTTCACGGCAGGCCAGGGCCAGCAGTTCCCGGGGTGCTTCGAATAAACCGCCTTTACGGGCAAGGTTACACGGGTCATGGTAGGCAATGGGAAAGGGGTGGGCCTCCTTGTCAAGCTTGATCGCACCTTTATTAACCATATCCAGGGTCACTTCGATGATGCTGAGTACGTTGAATCGCGGCTCACGGCCCAGCAATTGGGTAACGTGATGCCGCAGAGCCAGAAAACCGTGCCCACACTCGGAGAGCACCAGGTTTTCAATTTCAAGGTCTTCGGCTGCCGTCACCACCTGGGTCAACATTTTACGCTCGATTTCATCATCACCGATAAAGTATCCCCAATTGGTTACATCGGTGTGTTTATGAGACATTGTCCAGGGTTCGCCAAAGGCATGGAACAATCCAGCCATCAACTGAAGGTGCAGCACGTTGGTGCCCAGCTCCCGGGGATTGGGAAGGTAGAGATATTTAGCCCCTTTTGCATCTGTGGGTATAACCGCTGCAGGGACCTCTTCTTCAATTTCCTCATTGAGCCATTCGATGGTTTCGACAAAGTCCTCTTCGGTGAATCCGTTGACGTCACCAACCTCCAGGCGGGTCTCCAGACCGTGGACAATGGCCTCGGGCGTATGTTGCCGGGCCGCCGGCAGGGAGCGGGCGCGGCGGACCACATATTCCATCTCGATTCCCATGGGGCAGTCTACGGTGCAGTGGTTGCAGATCATGCAGTCCCAGATCATCTGACTCGCGGCCAGGTTGTCATCAAGACCCAGCTGGGCCATCCTGATCATCTGGCGCGGGACGGGTCCGCCATCTCCATCATACCAGCTGCAGCGCGAATTGCAGATGCCGCACGTCAGGCATTCGGAAACATTGTCGGCTGTCGGTTTTGTATCCAGCAGTTTCTGCAAAGGGGTGTCTGTGGATAAGGTCACTTTTTCCATTATTTTACCTCCTCGGCCGGGGCCGCCTTCTTGAGCAGGTTCTCCAGCCGGGCCGATTCATTGGCAGCGACATGCAGACTATTTAAACGTTCGGCCGGTATGCCGGCCCCTTCAAACAGGCGCCGCGTGCCGGCCTCGGCGAAAGCCGCTCCCTTCAGGGAGCGGCAGTTGCCGGCATGACAGGAGGCAACCACCACCTGGTCGGCACCACCGGCCAGGGTTTGCAGGATCCGTTTAGTATCGACACTGCAGCCGCAGGGTACGCTTATAATTCGGGTTGTGTCCGGTAAGTTCAAAGGCTGGGCCGCCAGTACCGCCGAACGTTCACAGGCATAAATGACTGTCGGGGCAAGGCCGGGGTCCGGTACAGCGTCCGATTCAATGGCCAGGGCCGGGCAGTTTGAAACACACAGCTGGCAGCCGAAGCAGGCCGACGGCTCGATTCGGGGCTGGTAGTGATTTTGCAGCACGATCGCGCTGTGCGGACAGATCCGCACACAGGTCAGGCAGCGGACGCAGACAGATTTATTGATTTCCGGGAGACCGCTGGTTTGATCCACACCGGTGTCCGGTTTATCGAGGCAGACCGCTATCTCCTCTATCTCAAGTTCCAGATCGCCTTCATCGTGGGCCAGGCCTGCGTAGAATATGCCGCGCCGGGGACTGCCCACATTGCGATGCCGCACGTTGGCTGCCTGGAGAAAGCCTTCTGCATCCAAAGGCTGGTTCAGCCGGCAGGCAATTTCCCGACTGTTTTCTGAAAGAGTGATTTTCTCCGGAATTACCACCAGGTCACATTCAAGCGTGATGGTGAACCCGGGCAGGGTGGCTTCATTTACCTCAAGGACGGCCTTGCCGTTTTGCAGCTGCAGCGACACCTGCTGCTGGTCGGACACCCGCAGCAGTTTTACCCCTTTACCGCGGATCGAGTCGTAGATTCTCTGGCCATCGGCATAGTTCACCAGCATCTTTTCCATAAGGATGGAAACCTGCTTGCCGCCGGCAACCAGGTCCGGGATCTGGGCCATGATAGCGGCAACAGCCTCCTTGCGTTCCGGGCCATTGTGATCAAGCCAGAACAGCACCCGTTCCGGCAGGGCACCCTTTTGCGTACAGCGCTCCAGAAAATCGGTCAAAGAGACAACAACCTGTCCGGAAACATCGGCACTGCGTTGCCGAAGCGGAGGGTCGGCCACCACAATGGCTCCGGCGTCGATGGTATGCTGGCCATCCGGGGTTGTAACCTGAAGGGTGAACTGTCCGGCAGTCCCTGTGACCCGGTTCAGGCGAGCGAACTGATAAAGATCCCTTTCCGGTGCTGATGCAAAGGCATAGTCTCCAGCGGTGAGAAGCGCCGTCGGGTATCCCCGCACGTTCAAGGCGGCCGCAATCCGTTCTGCCGCGTCATCGCCGCCCAAAACGGCTACCCGTTTCTTTTCCCTTTTCGGTAGGCAATCCAAAGAGCGGGCGATTTCGCCGGCTGCGGCGCGGCCCTGGCCGGCTGCGTTCAATATGCCGGTGGGTCCCCGGCTGACGCCGGCGGTGTAAAGCCCGGCCGGCAGCTTATCCACGTCTGATTCCAGAAACCCCCAGTCGTTGGTTTCGATATCCAGCATCCCGGCAATCTCGCTGGTCGCTGCGGCCGGCAGAATCCCCACCGCCAGTACAACCAGGTCAAACTTCCGGGAGGTTCGGCTGGCCAGGCCGTCTTCGTGAAATACAGTGAGCAGTCCGCTCTCGGTATCGGCTACGATCTTGGCCGGGGCGCCCTGGCAAAATTCAACGTGCCTGGCCGCGGCGGCCACCTGACTGCGAAATTCCTTGCCGGTGGCCTGCAGGTCGATGTTGAAGATGGTTATCGCGGCTTCCGGAACCAGGTGTTTGATCTTGTTGGCCTGGCGCACTGCTGTGCGGCAGCAGACCTGGGAGCAGTGGTCTCGGCCATCGGCCCGGCTGCGGGAGCCCACGCACTGGATAAAGGCAATTGCGGGTTGGGAGTTGCCGTTCAAACGGGATGCCAGGGCTTCCGCCTGCAGGACCGTATTGAGCTCGGCGGTGGTCAGTATGTTTGCGTGCCGGCCATAACCCAGATCTTCCCGATCGGATGGATCGAACACGGACAGGCCGGTGGCTATTAAAACAGCGTCCACATTTACCTGCCCGGATTCAGGACCGGCCACATCCGCCTGGAAACGGCCATTTTTCTTTTCCAGCCCGGTAACGGTGCTCTCCAGCCGGGTAAATACATGTTCATGGCGGGCTACCCGTTCGGCCAGTTCGACGCTCAAACAGGCCCCGCATTGCCGGCATTTTTCCGTGGCCATGCAGGCCCATTCACGGGCTTTGCCGCCGAGACGGTCGGTCTTTTCAACCAGGTGTACGGCAATTCCGCAATCTTGCAGGTAATCCGCGGCAGCCAGGCCGGCCATGCCGCCTCCGAGAATCAGTACGCTTGGTGAACTGTCTGACATAAGTTCCTCCCAGAAACAGAAAAAGATCTTGGCTCATAGCCTTCAACTACAAAACATAAAATGCAGCGCAATGCAATCAGGCGAGCAGGTTTTAATGTTCATTAAAAAGCCAGATTTTTAGGGGAATGTCAAAACTTTCCGGGATGGTTCGGTCGGTATTTGGAAAATTGGTTTCAATTTCGGTCGCTTGGTTGTTCATTTTTGAACAAGGCAGCACCCGCACCGGTAAGCATGTTGACCCGGCAGGCCGGTTCTCAGCTGCTGATGCGTTCGATTCGGCAGAAGCATTCGTTATAGGCGGCATTATTGCCCATGTCCGAAACCCTGATTTCGGTCAGCCGGTTGACCGGTCCGCTTTTATGCCACCATCCCTGGGGGACGACTGCCAGCCCCGGCTGGACGGCATCATCGAGGGCTACCGACACATGCAGTTGCCCTGCCGGGGACGAGAGTCGGGCCGTATGCCCCGCTTGCAGGCCGTGAGTGCGGCCCGTCTCCGGGTTAAGGTAAACAGTCGGGGCTGCATCGGTAAAAGCAAAGTGCTGTGAGTGCATGGATTGGCGGGCATGCGGGGTCAAAAGGCGCAGCGGAAAATCTGCCGGCGGCGAGGTGGGTTCTTGGAGGATGGGCAGCGGAGCGTGCCCGTCTGCCGATGCTTTTTCAGAATAGAGTTCATACTTGCCGCTGGGTGTTAAAAACTTGCCGTCCTGCCACGGAATACGGTTGCCGGGCAGCGTCACATAAGTATTCCGGATAGCATCCCAGGTAATGCCAAAGGACTCCTCGAGCGGTTTTACCGCTCGTTTTAGATATTCAATCTGGTCGATATCAGGGTATCCGGCCAGCCCCATCTTTTTGGCCAGACGCCGGAACAATTCAAATTCGCCGATAATCCCGGCCGGCGGTTCCACGGCCGGGCGGGAGTAGTTCAGGCAGGGTGAAAACATGGAGGTGGCGATGATATCCTCTTCTTCCAGGATACTGGTGCAGGGCAGTACGAGATCGGCATGCCGGGCAGTATCGGTCATGAACATGTCGATGACGACCTTGAAATCAACACCGGCAAAAGCCGCGACGGTACGATTGGTGTCCGGCATCTGAACCAGGGGGTTTGCTTTGGTTATAAAAATGCCATGAATCGCTGGTTCGGCAGCCATTTCCAGGAATTCGGAAAAACGCGGCAGGCTGAATACCCGCTGATTGCGGGCAACGCGTTCACTGGCGGCCAGTTCGCCTTTCAAATAGGTTGCCAGGTATTTGTTGGCGTAGTTGACGCCGCCTCCGCTGATGCCGATATTTCCGGTCAGGGCCCCCAGGGCATCGATGCAGCGGACGGTATTGCCGCCGTTGGCGTAGCGCTGCAGACCATACCCGACCACGATCGAAGACGGTCCCTCGCAGGCATAGACTTCGGCCAGCTGGCGCAGGCGCGACCCTTCCACGCCGGTCAGGGCCTGTACATTGTCGAGCGAGAGACTGCCCAGATAGTCCTTGAAATCTGCAAATCCGAGGACGCGGCGATTGATGAAATCGGCATCCTCCCAGCCGTTTTCTAGAATGATTTTGCACATGCCCAGGGCCAATGCTCCGTCGCTGCCCGGTTTTACCGATATGTGCAGACCGGCAATGCCGGTCGAGGCGGATTTCAGCGGGTCGATCAGGATCACGTTGGCACCGTTATCCCGGGCCTGATTGACAAACCCGACCAGGTGCATGTTCGTATAAACCGGGTTGCGGCTCCATAACAGGATGGTTTTCGCCCGGGCGATATCCTCCGGGTGATGGCCCCGGGCCACACCGAAGTCATAGGCTTGGGCAGCCATACCGGCGGCCCAACAGAGGCTGCCTGTTGGTACGGTGACGCCGCCGAAGTGATTGAAGAACAGACGATCGGCTGTTTTGGCAATTCCGCCGTATCCGGCATCGCTGTAGTGCAGGACGGCGGTGGAGCCGCTTTCATTTTTAATCCGGGTGAGTTTTGCGGCGATCAAGTCCAGGGCCGCATCCCAGGGGATCGGCCGCCAAGCGCCTCCTTTTTTCAGCAGGGGCTGCTGCAGGCGTTCGGGATGGTATAGCCGTTCGAGCAGCTTTTTACCCTTGATGCAGACCTTGCCCCGTGTGACCGGATGGTCCGGGTCACCCTGAATGCGGGTAACCCGGCCGCTGCGAACGGTTGCTATCAGGCCGCACAGGTCGAAGCAATCCAGAGGGCAGGCAAAGCGTATCTTTTCAGGCATGGCTTATCTCCAATTGATCGTAGCGGCAACTTTACACAATTACGCATGAAATGAACAGAGCCCGGCTTGTGTTTTTTCCAAAAGATGGGCTATGAAGGGCCATGCGGCATGGCCGCTAAAAACGAAAGGCCGAATAAACATGAATCTGATTGGTATCATCATCCTCATCGCTCTGTCCCTGAACCTGCTGCTCAACATCCTGGCCGAGGTGTTGAATCTGCGCCGGCAGACCAGTGAGCCGCCGGCCGGGTTCGAGGCTGTGTATTCCCCGGAAAAATACCGCCGGTCCCAGGCGTATCTCAAAACCCGGACCCGTTTCGGCTGTTCGGTTGCCCTCTTTGACCTGGCCCTGCTGCTGCTCTTCTGGTTGACAGGCGGCTTCGATTTTTTGGATCAGTGGGTGCGCCAATGGTCCTATGGTCCGGTGCTCAGCGGCATGCTTTACATCGGTATCATCCTGGGGGCCAAATCACTTTGTGGCCAGCCCTTTTCCCTCTACAGTATGTTTGTGATTGAAGCCCGCTTCGGATTCAACACGGCCACCCTGGGTACGTTCGTGGCCGATCGCTTCAAGGGACTACTGCTGGCCATCGTCATCGGGGGACCGGTCCTGGCGGGCGTTCTGGCCTTTTTCGAATATGCCGGCAGCAATGCCTGGTGGCTCTGCTGGCTGGCCGTAACCCTTTTCATCCTGGGATTGCAATACATTGCGCCCACCTGGATCATGCCGCTGTTCAATAAATTCGAACCGCTCGAGGAGGGCCAGCTGAAAGAGTCGATTCTGGCCCTGGCCAAGCGGGCGGATTATCCCTTAAAAAATGTGCTGGCAATGGACGGTTCCCGACGATCCACAAAATCCAACGCCTTCTTCACCGGGTTCGGCAAAAATAAGCGGATTGCCCTGTTCGATAAATTGATAGACCAGCATACCATCCCGGAAATGATAGCTGTCCTTGCCCATGAAATCGGACATTTCAAGCGGCATCACATCAAGCAGATGCTGGCCGCCTCTATTCTCCAGATGGGGCTGCTGCTGCTGTTGCTGTCATTTTGCCTCTCCTTCCAGGGGCTGTATGACGCATTTTTCTTAACGCATCCTTCGGTATACACGGGAATATTGGTTTTTGCCTTGTTGTTTGCCCCGCTGGACTTTTTTTTGGGCCTGGTCATGCACAGTCTCTCCCGCCGCAATGAATATGAGGCCGACCGTTTGCCGTGGCGGTCACCGGCGATCCGGAGGCTATGACAACGGCGTTGAAAAGATTGGCAGCAGATAATCTCACGAACCTGACGCCGCATCCTTTATATGTATTTTTAAACTATTCTCATCCTCCCGTGCCGGAGCGGATTCGGGCGATCCAGAGCCTTGCGCCAGGGCAAACCGATGCCTGAAAACAGGAATCCCGGTTTATTGGGCGGGGCATGCGGTAAGAGGATGCAGATGCTGCGAGCTTAACCCTGAAGTCAGGTTTCAACCCGCAGGTATTCCGGAGCTACACAGCATCTAAGCGCGACGGCCCGGCAGTGAGCCGCGAAAAAGACCCAGAGGAAAAATATTGGTTGCACGTTTTCGCTTAATTATATAAGAGAAGTGGGTCAGCATTCGGCCTGCAGGAAAGATTGCGGGCCGGTTGCCGAACGGACGCTTTCACCAGGCGGGTACCGGTATACCGTCTGCCTGATTCAATAATAATTAGAGTCGGTCTGTGTATTTCTTAATCTCACGAGGAGGTCAGATAGGATGAACAGAGTATTGGTGATCCTGTTGAGTTTGGCGCTGGCAAGTGTGGTCTGTTTTTCCAGTTCATTTGCGGATGAGATGTGTATCCCCCTGGGCAATATCGAACTTTCAGCGCCCAGGGTGTGGAGGCAAAACGGGCTGCCGTCGATTTTCCCCATTCCGCTCATTTTTCAATCAATTGTCAGGATTGCCATCATACCTGGGAATACGGCGATGATGACATGAGCTGCACGACCTCCGGCTGCCATGACGAGTTGAAAGCACCCAAAGAGGGTGACAAGATCGCCTACTATAAAGAAGCGTATCACAAAGCCTGTATCGGCTGCCACAAGACCATGCAGGCCAAGAACAAGGCTCTGGAAATGTCCAAACGCACGGTTGCTGGCGAACTTGAAAAAACCGGGCCGACCAGTTGCGTGGCGTGCCATCCGAAAGAATAAACGTCCCAATCCCATCACCAGGCGACTGCAATCCGGCTGGGCGATCTTGCCGCCCGGCCGGCCGATGCTCCTTTCCCTAGCACCGCTACCGACCCCGATGGCGATACCGTGAAAATGCATGCTCTCAGTTTGATTGTACCCGGTCCAACCCTATTTTACGGTAACTAATTGAAAAAATTTAATATTGACAAATTTGTCGATACTTTAAATCAGGCCTATACACACTGGCAGGCACCGGTTATTACCCTCCTGTCCAACAAGGGGGCGACGCCCTTTGAAGTCTTGGTATCAACCGTACTTTCCTTGCGGACCAAAGATGAAGTCACTGCGGCGGCATCAGCCCGCCTCTTTGAACGCGCCCGGACACCGCAGCAGATACTCGAACTGGATGCAAAAGAATTGCAGCAGCTGATTTATCCCGTGGGGTTTTACATTACCAAAGGGCAGCGACTCAAGGAAATCAGTCGTATTCTGCTGGACCGGTACGCAGGTGCGGTGCCGGACACGCTGGGGGCCCTGCTTGAGTTGCCCGGCGTTGGCCGCAAGACCGCCAATCTGGTCCTCATTGAAGGTTTTGGCAAGGCAGGCGTCTGTGTCGATACCCATGTGCACCGGATCAGCAACCGCATCGGCTATGTCAAAACCAGGCGGCCGGACGATACCGAAATGGTCCTGCGAAAAAAATTACCCCGCAAACACTGGATTCGCTATAATGAGCTCCTGGTTGCATTCGGGCAGGTGATCTGCAGGCCTATTTCGCCTTTTTGCAGCCGTTGTCCGGTGGCGTCTATGTGTCCGCAGATTGGGGTTGACAAGCACCGCTGAAGACGGCAGTTACCGCCCCGGCGTAAGCAGCCGGCAGAAATCAGATTATCCGGTGCATTCGGGTAGAGAAGGTTTGCCCCTCTTGCTAAAATGGCTGCCAGCGACTATGCTGGCCCAAACTGACCGACCAGGAAAACTGATATGGCTGAAATTGATCCCTGTATCTTAGAAGCTGTTGAACTTATAGAGCATTTCATTGCTGAGGTTACCGGCCAGAAACCCACACGGGAAGAACTGGCCCGCAGCTTGAAACGCTATTTTATATTGAATGAAATCAAAGACCAGGTGATATGGCAGTGGGAAAACCCTGATCTCTGAGCGTTTAATGAAAAGGAAAAATGGGGTAACTAATGGGAATCATAGGAAAAGTCGTAGGCGGGACGATCGGATTCGCTCTTTTGGGGCCCCTGGGGGCGATCGCCGGGGCAGCTTTCGGACATGCGTTCGATAAAAACGATGAGCGATACCTGGAGGGAGGTCCGGCCCCCGGACCCGGTCCAACGACCGGGGAACAGGCCCAGTTCATCTTTTTCCTAGCTGCATTTTCCATGCTCGCCAAACTGGCCAAGGCGGATGGCCGGGTCTCCAAGGAGGAAATCGACTCCATTGAAAACTTCATGCTGTACGACCTGAATCTTGATCCCCAGAGCAGGCAGGTGGCCATGAACGTTTTCCGGACAGCTGTCCAGTCCCCTGAGACCTTTGAGAGCTTCGCCCAGCAGTTTTACGGCCAATTCAGCGGGCAGCCGCAATTACTGGATCTGATGGTGGATATCATGCTGCGGGTTTCCCTCGCCGACGGTAGCATGAGCCCCCGGGAAGAGGAAATGATTCTCTCTGCGGCCCGAATTTTCAATTTCAGTGATGATCACTACCGCCAGATCAGTTCCCGTTACATCAAGGATGTGAACAAGTACTACAGCATCCTGGGTTGCTCACCCGGCGATCCGGACAGCGAAATCAAAAAGCAGTACCGGAAAAGGGTGGCGGAATACCACCCGGATAAAATTGCCTCCAAAGGACTGCCTGAGGAGTTTACCAAATTTGCAGCCGAAAAATTTAGGGAGATTCAGGAAGCCTACGAGAGTATAAAGCAGGAGCGGGGGATGAAATAGCCTTTTTAGCCGCCATGCAGGTGCCCGGTCGCGGCATTAGATTTTCATCGAAGGACTGTGCTTCAAAAATACTGAAATTACAGCTGGTAAAGATCGAACATGTAATGTGTAACTATAGGTTGCCTGAAGCCGATCTGGCTGATATTATCCATTTGATTCGATTTCCGCCAGACGTTCGATGAGCTTTCCCTTTACCGAGCGAATGTCCTGCTCGAGCAGTTGCAGTTCCTCGACGCGCGTCCGGATTTCCACCAGCTTACGGTCTCCGTATTCCAGGGCTTTCCGGATCTGATCCGCCTCGTTCATGTCGATATCGTTCATGCCCATCATTTCTGAGATCTCGTCCAGGGAATAGCCGAATCTCTTCCCGCGCAAAATAAGCTTCAGGCGGGCACGGTCCCGCCGGGAGTAGATGCGTTGATTGCCTTTCGAGCGGCGGGGCGCAATCAGACCCTTCTCTTCGTAAAATCTAATCGTGCGGGTGCTGATATCGAACTCCTCAGCAAGTTGCGATATTGTAAAATCTTGTTTTTCTTCAACATTATTGCTCATAATCGCTTCCCTTGGTTATATGCTCCGGGCAAACCTCATGCGGAGCGCACCTGGATGATATGTTTGGCCGGAATCAGGCCGGTGGCACTGGCGGATACGATGTTGCCGGCAACGCCGGGGCCGTCCCCGGCTACGTACATGCCGGCGACGCTGGTCTCGAGGTGCGCGGTGGTCTCTACCTGGGTGGCGAAGAATTTGATCTCCGGCGCATACAGCAGGGTTTCGTCATTGGCCACTCCCGGTACCACGTGATTCAGTTTTTCAAGCCCCTCGATGATGTTGGTCAGGATGCGCTCGGGCAGGGCCATGGCGATATCACCGCATACCACGTTGGTCAGGGTTGGCTCGATATACCCTTTGTTGACCCGGTTCCAGGTGCTCCGCCGACCCCGTTTCAGATCACCAAAACGCTGCAGGATCGGTTTCCCTCCGCCGATCAGGGTGGCCAGGCTGCCGATGGACTCTCCGTAGGCCTGGTTGTCGGTGACCGGTTCCGTGAGGACCACCTTGGAGAGGAAGGCAAAATTGGTATTTTCAGATTTGGTGTGCCGCAGGGCATGGCCGTTTACACAGACGAAATTCTTGTAGTTTTCCAGGGCCACGAACCCCCCCAGGTTTGTGCAGAACGTCCGCGTCTGGTCATCATATTTGACCGTTTGCACAAAGAAGGTCGGGTCGTAGATGATGCTGCACAGGTCCTGCATGATGTCGTTGTGGACTTCCACCCGGACACCCACTTCAATACCCCGCTGGCTCAACCCGATGTTGTACTTCTGCGCCAGCTGACCCATCCAGTTTGCCCCAACCCGTCCCGGCGCCAGGATGACCTGGCCGGTTTTATACGTCCGGCGGGAGGTTATTACACCGGTGATGCGGTTGCCGCTCACTTCCACATCTTTGACTTCTTCGGATGTGTGAATGGTAACACCTTTATTTCTAAGGTATTTTTCCATATCGGCGATATGGGCCGGCAGGCAGTCGCTGCCAAGGTGCTTTTGCTTGATAATCAGCAGGTCGATACCGTGTACCTTGGCGTTTTTACGCACCTGTCGGGCCGATTCCATGTCGGTGGGGTAGGCCGGGGCATCCATCCCGAACCGGTTGAAGATCAACTCGGTTTCGTCGATTAAATCCCGGGCAGCGGCCAGGGGTAAAAACTCGGTCAGGTCTGTTTTGCCGAGCTTGTGGATGTAATTGAGTTTGCCGTCAGGAAACAGACCGACCCCGCCCACGCCGCTGAGAATGTTGCACGGTTTGCACTTGACGCAGGTCTGGTCATCCTTGATCGGGCATTTTCGATTCAGCGGCCGCTTGCCTTTGTCAATCAGGAGGACGCTCAGATCTGAATTCTCACAAAGGTAATAGGCTGCAAACAGCCCGGCCGGGCCGGCACCGGCAATGATCACATCGTATCGATCGGTTTTTTTAAATTTTTTACGCGCCTTTGCTGCCATTTCAACTCCGATACCAGGTGGCGGAAATTCGGCCGGGTTTATACACCAGCCAGGTAGACGCCACAAGTATAATCGTTTTTTTCACTGAAAGTAAAGTCTTGCGGCCGAGGCAGTCAAGGCTGCCGGGGTGAGATATGCTGCGTTCCAGGCAGGGCGCGATGCCGCCCGGCAGACGGTGTTTTCGAAATTCTGTCCGGACGGCGGAACGTCAATCTTCGCACACTGAATTAGAAGTTAAGTAACCGTAAACAAGGTCATTATTGTCTTTATATTCAAGAGTTACATTAACTAGTTGTTCTTTGAGTGCATCTTCGCCATCCAGCAAAACCGGAATATAATTCGACGTAAATCCCCTTAATAGACCGGTGACCGCATCTCTTTGTGATTCAACCAGAACCATGAGCGTACGGCCGATCCCCTGACGATAGAAGGCAGCCCGCTTCTCCTTTCCAAGGGTCCGCATCCGGTCGCATCTGGGTTTGACAACATCGCTGGGCACCTGGTCAGGGAAATGATAGGCCGGCGTTCCCTTGCGGCGTGAAAACGGGAATACGTGCAGGTAAGCAACCGGCAAGTCCCGAATCATCCGCAGAGTGTTGTCAAAGGCTTCCTGGTCTTCTCCCGGGAATCCGATCAGGGTATCCACACCGATGGCTGCATCCGGGACTTTGGCGATAATCCGCGCCACCCGGTCTCGGAATACTTCCGCGCTGTAGGGGCGCTTCATACGGGCCAGAATCCGGTCATCCCCGCTTTGCAGGGGGATGTGAAAGTGGCGGCAGAATTTGGGCGACCGTCCCACCAGATCTATGATGTCATCCGTCAATTCCAGGGGCTCAATTGAACTCAAGCGGATTCTGCCTTTAAAATCAGATGTTTCGATTTTCGACAATATGTCCAGCAGATTGGTCCGGGGGGAGTGGTCCTGGCCGTAGCTGCCCAGATGGATGCCGGTGAGCACAACCTCGCGATAACCCCCGGCATTGAGCCGCAGCAGATTGTCCAGCACCGCGTTGATTCCCATGCTCCGGCTGCGGCCTCGGGCATGGGGAACAATGCAGTACGAACAGAAGGCGTCACAGCCATCCTGAACCTTCAAAAAAGGGCGGGTTCGGTGGTCAAATCCTGAAACAGGCAGACTGGCGAAGGATTTTACCCGGCGGATATCCGTGTGCCGGGATTCCAGGTCAGAATTGCCTGCTGCAACAGCATCATCTATAAGTTCAGGTATCTTGTCTTTGTCTGCCTGGCCGATGACAGCTGCTACGCCTTCTATACCGGCCAGCGCTTCCGGTTCGGTCTGGGCGTAACATCCGGTGACCACGACGCGCGCCCCGGGATGAGATCGTACCGCCCGTCTGACCGCCTGCCGGGCCTGCATGGAAGCCTTGCCTGTTACCGTACACGTGTTGACGATGCACAGATCGGCTGCTTCCTGGCCGGATACCGGTATCCAGCCTCTGGATTTCAGACTTTCTTCCAGTCCGGCCGATTCGTACTGGTTTACCTTGCAACCTAATGTAATAACAGTGTATTTAAGCATTTTAGCGAATGTATAGAATCTGCTGCTGAGTTAAGGATGCAGCTGTTTATTCAATATTGGGATTTGAGTTTGTATCAGATTCGAGAAAGATTCCGGAATTGTTTCGCAAACATCGATTTGATAGCAATTTCGATTCCGATACCTAATAGCTGACTTAGATTTCGAGAGCCCGTAATTGAGTATGTTGTCTCCGGCACCCGGGATATGCTTCAATCCTTCGCCCTCGAGATCCAACCGCCCCCCAGAACCTCATCACCAGCATAGAAGACTACACCCTGGCCCGGTG
>Ga0126327_10000161_pt1 | contig 17527 bp, 14 predicted proteins | sample InaspJWI30metaG_FD_101392 | JGI IMG/M metagenome (GOLD analysis project Ga0126327, IMG submission 101392) | Marine gutless worms symbiont microbial communities from Oahu, Hawaii - Inanidrilus sp. 1 OAHU.JWI-30 metaG | ecosystem: Host-associated > Annelida > Digestive system > Unclassified... | reverse complement strand
GGCCCAGTTCAAAACCAATCAGCGCCGCAATATTATCCGTGAACGGCGGCGGGTCGCGCAACAGGGCCTCACCCTACGGCCCCTGACCGGCGATGAACTTACCGGCGCCCACCTGGAAATGATGTACCGGTATTATGTGGGTACCAACAGCAAGTTCGGTTCCTGGGGCTGTCGTTATCTGACCCGGAAATTCTTTACCCGACTTGCCGACCGGTTTCGCGAACGCCTGATGCTGATGGTCGCTTTCGAGAACCATTCACCGGACGACCCGGTAGCCATGGGGATGTTCGTATATAAAAGCGACCGGCTTTACGGTCGGTACTGGGGGCGCCGGGAGGAGGTGGATGCGCTTCATTTCAATACCTGCTATTACAGCCCAATCGAATGGGCCATCGCCGGGGGCATCCAGGAGTTTGATCCCGGCATCGGCGGCGGGCACAAGGTCCGCCGCGGCTTTGAATCAGTTCCCGGCTGCAGCCTGCACCGCTTTATGGATCCGGAAATGGAAACGCTCATGCGGATAAACATAGACGCGATCAACGGCCAGGCGCACGATTACATCCGCAAGATCAACCAGCGGATTCCCTACGCCCATAGGGGTTGAGGGTGCCGGCGTACTAATCGTATCGCTATAGTTGTTAATGCCGGAAAGAATATTAATGGAATGATTAAAATCAGACGTGAGATCAGGAGCAAACTTAGAAAACTGATTAGAAGCCGTCTCAAAAACGGATTCTGGTCCAAGGTCAAGGCGGGAACGCGGATTCACCCGGAGGCATACATTTCAGTATTTCGAGGAGTTGAATCTCGCGCCCAACGCCGCGATTGGACCAAAAGGCTCTTTTGAGACAGCATCTAAACCACACCTTTGGGCATTTCCCCCACTCTGTCCCCCCCTAAAACGTAGCCACCATCGATCCGCAGACTGCTTCCGGTCATGAACGGCGCATCACGGAGGATGAAGTTCACCGCCCGAACCACGTCTTCCACATGCCCGGTGCGGCCCAGGAGCGTATGATCGCGGATGGCCTGCTTATCAGCGGCACTCAATAACCCCCAGCCGCGGGTATCCCGGCCGTGACGGGTGTCAATCACCCCCAGGACAATCTCATTGACCCGCACTTCAGGTGCACCCAGGCGGGCCCAGGTTTCGGTGAGCAGCGCGATACCGCGGCTGGCCGCGGCGTACCCTTCATTGAAAAGCAGGCTGGCCGGCCCGCTGCGGCCCACGATGCCGGCGATGGATGAAAAGTTTATGACGGCCCCGTCCCCACTTTTTTTCAGGTGGGGCAGGGCTGCCTCGAAAACCCATTGTTTGGCGCGGAGGGTGGTGGCCATTTCCAGGTCCCACTGCTCGCGCGTATAGCGCCCGTGCACGATGGGCCAGCCGCCCCGTTCGATATTGTTGATCAGGACATCCAGCCCGCCGAACCGGTCGGTGGTCATTCGGATCAATTCCGGAATTGCGGCGGTGTCATTCAGATCAACCTGGTGAACCAGGTGCGGCGCGCCGCTGGCAGCCAGCTCCTCCTCCAGGCTTGCCAGGCTTTCCGGCCAATCGTACCAGGTGGCCGCTACCTGTACCCCAGCCTCTGCCAGAGAGAGGGCGATGCCTTTGCCAATACCTTTGACCGCCCCGAGAACCAGGGCCGTTTTTCCCTTTAGTCGCATAAGGACACCTTTTGTATGGGCCTGGTTTATTCGGCCTGGCCAAACAGTTTGAGCCGGACCCATTCCAGGCCTAGTTTCAACAACTCGACGTCATCGGTCTGAACCTTTTCAAGCGTTTCGGCCTGTACAGTTAAGCCGTCCAGTAGCTTTTGATCGAAAATAGCCTGCCTGAAACGGTCCAGGTCGTACAGCGCCAGATGCCACATTTCGGCCTGGTGAGGTTCCAGCGGTCCGGGCAGCAGACGGTTTTTCAGGCTGATCAGGGTCATGAGGCGGTCATTCATGGCGTTATATTCCGCCAAACCCTGCTGGTCGATCCAGGTATCCACCGACATCTCCTAATCTGCATAAAAACCCTGGCAATGAGGCTCTTTCATCAGGGCAAAATGCTCGGTGACGGCCCCTGTTTCCCGGGAGCGGGAGATGGCCCGGGCCAGCGGATACATCCGGCAGGACGAGGGCCGGTCCGCATACACTGCGCAGCCGGTGGGCCGGACAAACGGACATTCGAGTTCAACCGAAGAGTTGGGTTTGAGGGCGATCACCGGTAGACCGGTTTCGGGGCCGACATAGCGGACGGTATACTGCTCCAGAAGTTCTCCGGAAGAGATTTTCAGGCAGTTTTTAAGACGGAGAATGTCGTAGGGGGTCAGATACTGGCTCAGGTCCCGGCAGCACTCATTGAAACAGGGTACCTCCGGGCTGCATCGGAAACAGAACCGGGCTCCAGGTTCCAGGGGGGTCATTGCGGCTTCCGTCATATCAAATCCTCTATATATTAATGGTGCGTCATTGGGGTGACCTCAAACGTGCGAAAACACAGTTTTTGGCTGAAAATTGCCGTCAACGGATGGGCCCTAAGTAGCACGCCGTGGTAGCATGTCAACAAAAATCATGTCGTCCGTATACAGGGGGCCCGCCAACTTTTTTTTATCCCGGAAATGGTGTGCCGACCGGGTTTTGGTCGCCAGGTTACACCATATATAGTAGTGACGATGAATCCTCGAGCCAGATATGGAATCCGGAGTTTTCAATTGTGCCCAAACTCCCGGCTGACAGTCTTTTGAGGCCCTTTCCAGGGTCCAAAAATTGTTGACAAGAAAAAAGCCGGGTGATAATTATCTATTCTTGTTTTACACTGGTGTTTGAATTCACATAGGTGCTTGATATTAAAAGAAATACCGATCTATTTCAGCGGCGCAAATTACTTGGCGGCAGCAGGCCCTGACGCTGAAATGCTGATCATTTTGGAATCATAAGTTTTATTAGATAGTTAATTTGGCTTAAGGCAGGATTTGCTTTTATATCTCAGATACGAAGGGAGGTGCAAAACACAGTTTCGAGCAGTTTGAAGCAGTAAGAAGCATATCGTATTGACCAGAAGCAACAAACCAAATCAGGAGGTATTTTAATGCCAAGTTTTGTAATTAGCGAAAAATGTGACGGCTGCAAGGGCGGCGACAAAACCGCCTGCATGTACATTTGCCCCAACGACCTGATGGTTCTGGAGCCCAACGAAATGAAGGCTTACAACCAGGAACCGGATCAGTGCTGGGAATGCTTTTCTTGCGTCAAGATTTGCCCGACCCAGGCTATTGAAGTCCGCGGCTATGCCGACTTCGTACCGCTGGGAAGCAGCATCATGCCCATGATGGGTACCGAAGACGTCATGTGGACCTGTAAGTTTAGAAATGGTCTCGTAAAACGCTTTAAGTTCCCCATCCGGACCACCCCGGAAGGCGCTGCCAATGCCTATCCCGACCTGAAGGGTCAGGATCTTGAAGGTCCTCTGCTGTCCACCCAGGAAGCAGATGGCTACGTTCTGCCGACCCCGACGGATCTGGCCTAGTAAGCCCAGATTGAGTTGTGCGCAGTAAATTGAATTTAAAGTAAAGACTATTTTTTAGGAGGATAAAATATGGCATTACCAAATAAAGTAATGGGTGAACTCAAGGCCGTAAGGGATCCTGAAGTAGAAGAGCGTGAAGTTGATGTTCTCATCGTCGGCGGTGGTATGGCTGCCTGCGGTACTGCTTTTGAAGTAAAGAAATGGCTCAAAGACGACCAGACCGTCCTGCTGTGCGACAAGGCCGCCATGGAAAGATCCGGCGCCGTTGCCCAGGGCCTGTCCGCCATCAACACTTACATTGGCGAAAACTCCCCGGACGACTACGTCCGCATGGTCCGTAACGACCTCATGGGCCTGGTACGTGAAGACTTGATCTTCGACCTCGGCTGTTTCGTAGACGACTCCGTCCAGCTGTTTGAAGAATGGGGCCTGCCCATCTGGAAGAAGACCGAAGACGGCAAGAACCTCGACGGTAAAAAAGGCCAGAAAATGGGAACCCTGAAAGAGGGTGCTCAGCCGGTTCGTACCGGTAAATGGCAGATCATGATCAACGGTGAGTCCTACAAGCGGATCGTAGCCGAAGCTGCCAAATCGGCCCTCGGCGAGGACAACATCATCGAGCGCTGCTTCATCGTTGAACTGCTGCTGGATGCCAACGTCGAAAACCAGATCGCCGGCGCGGTTGGTTTCTCCGTACGTGAAAACAAAGTTTACATCATCAAGTGCAAGACCATGATGGTTGCCTGCGGCGGCGCGGTAAATATCTACCAGCCCCGTTCGGTCGGTGAAGGTAAAGGCCGTGCCTGGTATCCGGTATGGAACGCTGGTTCCACCTACACCATGTGCATGAAGGTTGGCGCCGAACTGAGCATGATGGAAAACCGTTTCACCCCGGCCCGTTTTAAAGACGGTTACGGCCCGGTTGGTGCCTGGTTCCTGCTGTTCAAAGCGCAGACTCTCAACGGTCTGGGCGAAGCCTTTGCCGGCTCCGATGCCGCCAAAGCTGAGCTGGAAAGATACGCACCGTACGGAACGGCGGCCATTACGCCGACCTGCCTGCGTAACCACCTGATGCTTTTCGAGATGAAAGAAGGCCGCGGCCCCATCATGATGAACACCGTGACCGCCCTGGCCGCCCTCGGCGAGACCATGGACAAGAAAGAACTCAAGCATCTCGAGTCCGAAGCATGGGAAGACTTCCTCGATATGACCTGTGGCCAGGCCAACCTGTGGTGTGCCCAGGACTGCGAACCCGAGAAGAAGAATTCCGAAATTATGCCGACCGAACCTTACCTGCTGGGTTCCCACTCCGGCTGCTGCGGCCTGTGGACTTCCGGTCCGGATCTGGACTGGGTCCCGGATGATTATAAAATCAAAGCGGCCAACGGTAAGGTCTATAACAGAATGACGACAGTCAATGGCCTGTTTACCGCCGGTGACGGCGTGGGCTGTTCCGGTCACAAGTTCTCTTCAGGTTCCCATGCGGAAGGTCGCATCGTCGCCAAACAGATGGTGCGCTATGCCGTTGATAATGCTGATTTCTCACCGGCCCTGAAGCAGTCCAACGAAGAATTGGTTGACCTGGTTTACAAACGGTCCGCACCTTCCTGGACAACTGTGACTACACCACCGCCATCGACATCAACCCGGCTTACATCAAACCGGAAGGCATGATGTATCGTCTGATGAAGGCTACCCATGAGTACGGTGCTGGTACGGCTACATACTACCAGACCAGCTCCAAGTCTCTCGAAGTTATTATGGACCTGCTGGCCACCATGCGCGAAGACTGCGAAAAAATGGCTGCCGGCGACCTGCATGAACTGATGAGAGCCTGGGAAATCTATCATCGTATCTGGACGGTAGAGTCCCATCTGCGCCACATCCAGTACCGTAAGGAAACCCGTTATCCTGGCTTCTACTACCAGGCTGACTACCCGGGACAGGATGATGAGAACTGGTTCTGCTTCGTCAACTCGAAGTATGATCCGGAAAAGGGCGAGTGGGATGTCTTCAAGAAAGACTACATCAAGATTATCAAAGACTAATTGTTAATCGACTGATGTACCGTCGCTTTGCATAAATAGAAACCTCCAGGTGCCTGCCGGTGCCTGGAGGTTTTTAGTACCGGGTGCCCGCAGCGGCGCTGCCCGGTATACATTAAAATTATCGGGGCTCGGCTTTGCGGGTGATATCCTTTTGGCCTGATCGTATCCCGATACCCAAAGGATCTTATCGACCGGCGAAATTGCGAACAAGATCCTTTCGGTACCAGGATACGGCAATAGTGGATATCGCCCCTGAGGTCATAGCCCATCTATACATATGAACCTTAACGGTATTTTTTTGACGAACTTTCAAATGCACGGAGGGATAGCATGACAGAAGACAAAGCAGCCCCTGCTAGTGGGAGCATTATGGTCGTTGGCGGAGGTATCAGCGGCCTGACCACAGCCCTCGAAGCGGCCGAAGTAGGGTATGAGGTATTTCTGGTCGAAAAAAATCCTTACCTGGGTGGAAGAGTGGCACAGCTGAATCAGTATTTTCCAAAGCTTTGCCCTCCGACCTGTGGTCTGGAAATCAACTTTAGAAGGATCAAGGACAACCCCAACCTCAAGGTGCTCACAATGGCCGAGGTTGAAAAAATCGAAGGAACCCCTGGCAACTACGATGCAACCATCAAGCTGAATCCGCGGTACGTGAACGAAAAATGCACCGCCTGCGGTGATTGTGAAGCTGCCTGCCAGTCGGAAGTTGCCAACGACTACAATTTCGGCATGGACCAGACCAAGGCAGCCGGCCTGCCGTTTCCCATGGCCTTTCCGTCCCGCTACGTGATTTCACCCCAGGTGAAGGGTACCGATGATGAAAAACGCATTGCCGAGGCCTGTAAGTATGACGCCGTGGATTTCGCCATGGAAGCCCAGACCGTCGAGCTGAAAGTCGGGGCCGTCGTCTGGGCAACCGGCTGGGAACCCTACGATGCCAACCGGATCGACAACCTGGGATTCGGCCAGTACCCCAACATCGTAACCAACATGATGCTCGAACGTCTGGCCAGTCAAACCGGCCCCACGGAAGGCAAGATCCTCTGCCCGGCGGACAACAAAGAGCCCGAAAGCGTGGCCTTCGTCCAGTGTGCCGGCTCCCGGGATGAAAACCATCTGCCGTATTGTTCCTACATCTGCTGCATGGCCTCCATGAAGCAGGCAACCTATGTACGGGCCCAATACCCGGATGCCAAGATCTATATTTTCTACATTGACATCCGCAGCCCTGGACACCGTTACGAGCAGTTTTACAACATGGTGAAGGAAGACGAGAACATTATCTTCATCAAGGGCAAGGTTGCCGAAGTGAATGAGGACCCGGACAGCAAGGCAATCACCGTGGTTGCTGAAAACGCCGTAACCGGCGAGAAGGTCCGGCAAACAGTGGATATGGCTGTCCTTGCCACCGGCATGCAGCCTACCGCCGCAGCAAACAAGCTCCCGGCCGATCTGAACTATAGTGAAGAAGGCTTCGTTATCAATGACTTCGAAAAGGGCGGCATGTTTGCAGCAGGGTGCGCCAATAAACCGGCGGATGTCTTTGCATCCAATCAAAATGCGACCGGTATGGCCCTGAAGGCGATTCAAACTCTGGCAAGGAAGTAGGAGGATATCCATGAGTAAAAAATATGGTGTATATATCTGCACAGGTTGTGGGATCGGGGATAGCCTCGATGTTAAAGCGTTGTGCGACGTGCCCGAGGAAGAAGGGCTGCCGGTTCAGACCCACCCGTTCCTCTGTTCACAAGAAGGGGTTGACCTGATTAAAAAGGACGTTGAAGAAGGTACCAACATGGTTGGCATCGCCGCGTGTTCGCGGCGGGTAAATTTCGACGTGTTCCGGTTCGACGGCTGCGTGGTCGACCGGGCCAACCTCCGCGAAGGCGTTGTCTGGTCGCACCCGCGGGATCAGTTCCCGGCGCTGACCGAAGAGGAAAAGGAAGACGAGGACAAATTCGACGTGGTCCAGATGATGGCGGAAGACTACATCCGCATGAGCATGGCCCGTCTGGAAAAGAGCGAAGTGCCGGAACCGTTCAAGCTGGAAACCCTGTCACGCAAGATCATGGTGCTCGGCGGCGGGATGACCGGCATGGCCGCGGCCCTGGATGCCGCCAAAGTCGGTTACGACGTGACCATCGTCGAGAAAGAGGCCCAGCTTGGCGGCCAGGCGCTCAATTGGCGTAAACAGCTGCCGATGGACGTACCGTACACGGAACTGATCGATCCCACGGTCAACGACCTGATCAGCGCCGTGGAGGCCGAAGAAAACATCACCATCAAGACTGAAACGGTCGTGGCCCGTCTGGCCGGCCAGCCCGGCGATTTTACGGTGACGTTCAAAAAGCCGGGTGAGAAGATCGAGGTCGACTGCCCCTACCCGCTGCCGGAGGAAATGAAGTTCGATGAGGACGGCAAGGAGTATGATGTCGAAAAGCAGAACGAACTCTATCTGGAATACAACGAGGGCAAACTCGACATCCTGCAGTTCGACCCCGACGGCGAGAAGTTTGGGGCCGTCATCCTGGCGGCCGGCTGGCGTCCATATGAGCCGGAAGAAGGTGAATTCGCCCATCTGGGTTTCGGGGAAACCCCGGATGTCGTGACCAATACCCAGTTTGAGGAAATTGCCGAGGCGGGCAAGATCAAACGCCCATCGGACGGCAAGGAAGCCAAAAGCGTTGTGTTCATCCAGAGCCCGGGACAGGGCAATGACAACGACTTCTCCTACACCGGGGCAGTGACCAGCATGGTCGCCCTCAAGCAGGCCAAGTACGTGCGCGAAGACTACGCCGACGGCAAAGCCTTTGTAATCTACCAGCACATGCGCACCCCCGGCCTCCAGGAGAATTTCTACAAGAGCCTGCAGCAGGATCCGGGCATCTTCCTGACCAAGGGGGATGTGACCCAGGTTGCCAAAAACGGCACCCGATTAGTGGTTGACGCCGCGGACACCCTGCTGGGCAAAGAGATCCAGATCAAGGCCGACATGGTGGTCCTGGCCACCGGCATGGTTCCGGTGACCAACGACGACCCGGTCGTCAACATGGCTTACCGCCAGGGACCGGCTTTTCGTGATATCGGCGACTGCGGCAACTACGTGGATTCCAACTTCATCTGCTTTCCGTACGAAACCCAACGGACCGGCATCTACGCCGCCGGGGCTGTGCGGCGCAGCATGACCGTGGAGGACTCCGTGGAAGACGCGGCCGGTGCCGCCCTCAAAGCCATCCAGTGCCTCGAGTCAGTCAACCGGGGAGTTGCGGTTCATCCGCGGTCCGGCGACATGACCTTCCCGGACTTCTTCTTCCAGCGCTGCACCCAGTGCAAGCGCTGTACGGTTGAGTGTCCGTTCGGTGCTCTGGACGATGACGAGAAAGGCACGCCCCTGCCGAACCCGACCCGCTGCCGGCGTTGCGGTACCTGCATGGGCGCCTGCCCTGAACGGATCATCGGGTTTGCGGACTACAACATCGACAGCATCGGCTCCATGGTCAAATCCATCAACGTGCCATCGGAAGATGACTTTGATGATCCGCCCCTGCGGATTCTTGGCCTGGTCTGTGAAAACGACGCCCTGCCTGCCCTGGATATGGCCGGCATCAAGCGTCTGGGCTACAATGCCAACGTGCGGATCATACCGATCCGCTGCCTTGGCAGCGTGAACGTGATCTGGATCAAGGACGCTTTGGCCCAGGGTATGGACGGTGCATTCCTGCTGGGCTGCAAGCACGGTGATGATTACCAGTGTCACTTTGTCAAGGGCAGCGAGCTGGCCGAAATCCGGATGAAGAAAATCGGAGACGCCCTTGCCAGCCTGGCGCTGGAAGAAGAGCGGGTGGCCCAGTTCGAGATTGCCATCGATGAATTCCACAAGGTCCCGCAGATCATCAACGAGTTTGTGGACATGGTGGAAGACCTCGGTCCGAACCCGTTCAAGGGCTTCTAATCCGGGAATGGTAACTTAGTACCAAACCTTTATTTCAACTGCCGATTCAGGAGGATTGATATGGCGGAAAAATATCTTGTAGAACCTGATGTAGGGTTTATCGAAGAAGTTGCCGGACTCGGAGGTCAGGACCTGAAGAAGTGCTTTCAGTGTGCGACCTGTTCGGTGGCCTGCCCGATAGCCCCGGAAAACAAACCGTTCCCCCGGAAAGAGATGATTGCAGCCGGCTGGGGACTTAAAGACAAACTGGTGGGCAATGCCGATATCTGGCTGTGTCACAACTGCGGTGACTGCACCTCCCTGTGCCCCCGCGGCGCCAAGCCGGGTGATGTGCTCTCCGCTGTGCGGGCCTATGCGGTAGCAGATTACGCCACGCCCAAGGCCATTGCCAAGATGGTGCCCCAGCCCTCGAAGCTGCCCATCTTGCTGGGTATTCCCATCGTGATCTTTATTATCGCGGCGATTCTGACCAAAGTCATTTTTGGTGACCAGGGCGATGTGATCTGGCAAAGTCATTTTATCCACAACTATGTGGTGGATATCATCATGATACCCACCTTCTTTGGTGCCGCGGGCGTCTTCGCGCTGGGCCTGAAACGCTTTTTGGCGGATATCCACGCCAATGCACTGGCCGAGGGCAAGACAACCAAGGAAAAGATCGATCCGGCGGGTATGGTCAAAGCGCTGATTACCGTTGTGACCACCGTTTTGAAACACAGCAAGTTCAATGAGTGCGGCGACAACAAAGACCGCTCCACGGCCCACATGATGGTGCTTTTTAGCTTCATCGGGCTGTTTATCGTGACGAACTGTTTTTTCATCGCCGAGTGGATTCTGCACATCGAAGGTCCCTACCGTCAGATTAACCCGGTGAAATGGCTGGGTAACGTCAGCGGTGTGGCCCTGGTCATCGGCTCTTTGCTGCTGATCAAGAACCGGATGAGCAAAGAAGACCAGGTCACCAGCTATTGGGACTGGCAGCTGCTCGTGTTGGTTTTCGGGCTGGGCATTACCGGCATGGGAACCCAGATGGCGCGGCTGGCCGGCATGGCCGGTGTGACCTATTTCATCTACTTTTTCCACCTGGTCTTCATCTGGTGCCTGTTTGCCTATACGCCGTTTTCTAAGCTGGCGCATCTGGTATACCGCACCACAGCCATGACCTACATGGAATGGGCGGAACGGAAATAGCCTGACACGCTAAGCGTATTACGACAATTTAAAAGGGGCGGCTGATCTTCAGCCGCCCCTTTTTTATGAACAGGCATCGAAATCGAAATCGCTATCGGGATCGACTTTCGACACAGTATTTGCCATCGTTTTTCGATTTCGATACCGATCCCGATAGCGATTTCGATTTGGAATAAGAAGTTGATTCTGAAAACAAAAAGGGGAGATGCCATACGGCATCTCCCCTTAGCAGTTTCAAACGTTCGCTGTGTGCGGTAGCTGAATTAACCGGTAGCAGCGGTGTGGGTCTTGATCTCGACCTTCTCTTCGAGATTTTCGTAGTAATCGCGCAGGATCGCGACAACTTCGTCACGCCCGAAGTGTTCCGGAAGGGCCTCACCTTCGGAAAGCATCTTGCGGAGCATGGTGCCGGACAGCAGGACGCGGTCTTCCTTGCCATGCGGGCAGGTTCTCAGGGAGGCCATGCCGTCGCACTTGTAGCAGTAGAAGGTCCAGTCGATCTTCAACGGGGTGCACACGAGGGCTTTGCCGGGCTCAGCCGGGGTCGGGATCTTGTCGAAGATGGTCTGGGCTTCGAACATGCCGTAGAAGTCGCCTACGCCGGCGTGGTCGCGACCGATGATCATCCGGGAGCAGCCGCAGTTCTGGCGGAAAACAGCGTGCAGGAGGCCTTCACGGGGGCCGGCATAGCGCATATCCAGCGGGTAGCCGCCCTGGACGACGTTGTCTTCTACAAAGTTGTGTTTTACCAGGGCATCGATGCATTTTACGCGAACTTCCGCGGGGATGTCGCCCGGTTTCAGGTTCCCGACCAGGGAGTGGATGTAGGCGCCGTCACAGACTTCGATGGCGATTTTGCACAGGTATTCGTGGCTGCGGTGCATGGGGTTACGCAGCTGCAGGGCGGCCACGTCAACCCATCCGCGGTCCTCGAAAATCTTGCGGGCTTCGGCGGGGCGATGGTAGATCCCGGCGTACTTGGTGGGATATTCGCCTTCGCTAAGCACCTTGACGGGACCGGCGAGGTTGAACGGTTTCTCTTCCATGACCATCTGGACGCCCGGGTGGTCTTCTTTGGCGATCTTCCAGAATTCTTCAGCGGTCGGGGTGCCTTCGCCCATGTAAACCTTTTCACTTTCCCAGGTCTTGTCGGCGTCGGTCTTTTCGAAAATTTCGCTGACCTGCATGGTGGCCATGATTTCATCGCCTTCCGCATCGTAGAGGGCGATTTCGTCGCCGGTGTTGATCGCATCGGCGTCTTCCTTGGATACGTCCAGGGTTACCGGAACAGGCCAGAAGGTGCCGTCTGCGGTCAGGAAATCTTCACAAACGCCTTTCCAGTCAGCCTTGGTCATAAAACCGGTCAGGGGGCTGAAGCCGCCGTTGCCGATCATGATCAGGTCGCCTTTGACGCGAGGGGAAATTTCTACTTTTTTGAGGTCAGCTGCCTTGGCCTTTTCTGCCTCGAGCTCCGCACCTTCGAGCAGGCAGATGGTCAAACCTTTCCCGCCATGGGGTTCTACGAGTTTTGCCATTTGCTACGTCTCCTTTCATTATAGTTTGTTCGCGATCGCTTGGGCTACGATCAGATTTGTTTCGGATACAAAACGATACCATTAATAGGGATAGGTAAAAATGTCAAGAGCAATCAGGGGCCCAAATGGTCCCAAACGCACGGTGCCCAAGGTTCGGCGCAACGCGTTGCTAAATTGCTTTGACAGGGGCGCTAATTTACAATACTGTCCCTGATTTCGAGCCCGGCTGAACAATAAATAACGTTGCCTGATGTGATCATATCCGGCTTCCGCGGCCAGTATGGAATTATGGCTGACTGACGACAGGACCCGTAGATTTATGGATTTATCAAAGCAGCAGCGCGCGGCGGTTGAGCCTCACGGATCACCGGCTTTGGTGGTAGCCGGCGCCGGCAGCGGCAAGACCCGGACGCTGACAGCCAAATTCGCGCACCTTATCGAGCAGGGGTATGATCCGGAACGGATCCTGGCCATTACCTTCACCAATAAAGCCGCCGATGAAATGAAGTTCCGGCTGATGCGTCAAACCGGGCTGCCGCTGCTGAAATTTCCCTGGGTCCGGACCTACCATTCCGCCTGTTTTATCGTCCTGAAGGCCCATTGCGAATTACTTGGCTTCCAACCGCCCCTGCAGGTATTCGCTGAGTACCAGCAGAAAAAGACCTTACAGGATTTGCTTGTCGGCCGCTTGAACCTGGACAAAAAGCACATCCCGGCTGTACTGGCTGAAATATCGCGTGCCAAGAATTCAGGCGACCCCGGCGCCTACTTCGATCACTGTCCCAAGGTGGCCAACATCCACCTTGCGGATGCCTATGAACTTTATGCCGGGGCCCTGAAATCGAAAAACGCCGTCGATTTTGACGACATCCTGCTCCTGGCGCGGGATGTCCTAAAAGCAAACGATTCGGTCCGGGAACAGTACCGGGATCTGTTCACCTACCTCTTGGTGGATGAGTATCAGGATACCAACAACCTTCAGGAGGAGATCACCCGGTTGCTGGTGAAAGACGGCCGCCTGTTCTGCGTGGGGGATGACTGGCAGGCCATCTATTCTTTCCGGGGCAGCAACGTGGACCATTTTCTGACGTTTGCGGACAAGTTCCCCGGTGCCCGGATTTTCAGGCTGGAACAGAATTTCAGATCGGCGGACGAGGTGGTGCAGATCGCCAATGAGTTGATAAATTACAATGACAACCGCATGGATAAGCAGTGCTTTTCCGAGAAAAAGGGCGGCGTAGTCGAACTGCATGAGTTTTTCGACGAGCGGCAGGAAGCCCGGTGGGTGGCCCGCAAAATCAATACGCTGAAAACCATGGGGATCCCCTACGAGCATATGGCGGTCCTCTACCGGACCAAGTTCTGTTCGCTCGCATTTGAACAGATGTTTCGATCCCTGCGGGTGCCTTACCAGATGCTGGGCGGCAAAGGGTTTTTCGATCGCAAGGAGATCATGGACATCAACTGCTACCTGTCGGCGGCCGCCTTCCCCCAGGACGATGTCAGTTTCGAGCGCATCGTCAATATACCCAAACGGGGCATCGGCCCGGGCACCATCAAGAAGATTGCCCGGATGAAGACCGGTACGCGCGGACTTCAGGATGCCGCCCGCCAAGCCCTCAAAGAGAAAATCCTGACCCCCAAAATATATGGGGCGCTCAAAACGGTCCTGCAGCTGCTCGATGACATCCGCGTCATGTCGCCGGCCGAGGCCATTGCCGCTGTTATAGACCGGGTGGCATACATGGATTACCTGCTGAACTATGCCCGGGGCAACCCCATGGACCTGACCGCCCGCGAGGAAAACCTCGAGCAGTTGATCTACGCCGCTTCTCAAAAAGAGACACTATACGATTACCTGGAAGAGGCGGCCCTGATCCGGGAGGACCGGGCTGAAGAAGACGATGGGCAGCCTTACGGCGTGAATCTTTCAACCGTCCACGGGGCCAAGGGATTGGAGTTCGGCGTTGTCTTTGTGGTTGGCTGTGAGGAACAGCTATTTCCCCACTGGCGGTCGCTGGATACGGAGTCAGGCCTCGAAGAAGAGCGCAGGCTGATGTATGTTTCCATCACCCGGGCGGAAAAGTACCTCTATTTGAGTTCCACGGAACTGCGTAAGGGCCAGTTCAACCAGCGCAGCCGGTTTATAGACGAGATTGCTGAACACATTGACCCCTGAGCCTGGCCCACGCCTACCAGCTCGTATTCCAATAGCCAAGCATGCCCTCGGCCAGCAGCGGCCGACGTGTTAGCCTTTCCGCGCTTTGAGTCTTGCATACAGGTAGCGGCCGATATCATTCACTTCTGAAGAAACCTGGGCGTGTTTCACGTCGGTGATGTCCAGGTAGATGCGGTTTGCGGCCGGATAGGCATCTTTGGCCGGATCGATATGCATGGCCTGGTAAACATTGCGCCCCAGGAGGATGACGGCAAAATCTGCTCCGGAGCAGGTATCCTGGACAACCCGGGCTGCGTTCTCTGCAGAAATAACCAGGGGGCGTGTGCTGAGGGCCCTGAAACTGAGCTTGCTTTCTAGGTTGCGCAGCAACTTTCGCGCAGGCGCCCCGGCCTCCGAGACGGCTGTTTCTGCGGCTTGACGGGCATATTGCAGGCACGCTGAAGTGATATCGCGCTTCAAGTTGTTGATCGCGGCCAGGTATGCTTCGGAAGGGGTGAAACGGTTATTGCCCGGTTGAAATTCCCGGGTCATCGACGGGAGTAAAGCGATCACCAGAGCATCTCGATCGGATGAGGCATCCATCGGTCTGCAGGCGGCATTGCGGTAGCTTGCCCGGGAGATGAGCTTTGCAGTCAGGGGCTCGTTTTCCAGTATTCCGGTGCGCGCAAATGCTTCTACGAGAAATGGGCTGGTAAGGCTGTCGAAAAGCCAGGGCTTCGATTGGAAAACCGATTGCAGCAGCCGGCACTCGTTTTCCGTCAGATTCATCGCCGCCAGTTCCGCCCGGGTAGCTGCCCGATCAGGTGTCTGCAGCAGGTTTTGATGATCCAACAGCGCCTGGAGGGAGACTTTGCGGTCGGCTTGAATTCGCTTGATGAGCAGCAGCCGCAGCGCAACGAGTTCGGTGGCGGGATAGAGGCTGGTCGCATAACTGCCTGAAAATTGGCTCATTTCCGGGGCGTAATGGTAAAGGACTTTCGAAAGCCCCAGGATGTTGGGATCGTTGACCATGATGGTGGTCTTATCGGCCTCCGGGTCGGACATGATGGCGGCAATGCGTTCCAGATCAAGATCTTGATTCAGGCCGCGGTTGCGCCACCTGGCCCGCTTGTCGGGGTCGCCGGCCTGGCCCAGGACCACCTGCATCAGGTAGGCCAGGACCTCTTCTCCATACTGGTGGGCCAGACTGCTGCCTGCAGTGGTCGCGTGGGACCCGGGTGTCGGCATGGCCATGCAGCCGGAAAGGAGAAGCAGGCCCGCACCGACCAGAAATGTGAGCAGTGTTTTCAATTTCATGGCATTGCCTATGTAGACGGTTACCGCCCGGGAGGCAACCTTAAAAACCGGGCGCCCGGTTTCAAGCAAGGGAATTGGCGGGAAATAAAAAACACCCCCCTGGTGACAGACCAGGGGGGTGTTTCAAGTTTGTGGCGGAGAGAGAGGGATTCGAACCCTCGGTGGAAGTTTCCCCCCACACTCGCTTAGCAGGCGAGCGCCTTCAGCCAGCTCGGCCATCTCTCCTGGAACCTGAGAACTCAGGATACTTTTAGCTGTTGGCTATTAGCCCTTGGTAAAACCATCTTCCGGCAAGCGCAGTTTGCTTCGAAATGCTGCCAGTTGTTTTACCAGCTTGTGCGCTTTGGTTTCTACCTCGCCGTTCAGTTCAGTATGCATGAAGCCGTAAGTGGTGGCGAGGTCGAATCCGGCTACTGTCTCGTAAACAGACCTGATCGCAATTCCTAAAAACCTTGCGAATTCAATATCGGAATTGTCGGCCGATCCTTCGGCAATATTCAATGCTATTGAATTAGATGCCCGCTGAATCTGGTTTGCGAGACCCCTGTCGGCTTTATCAATGTGCTGCCTGGTTATCTCTCTGGTAAATTTGCAGTAAGCTTTAGCCTCTTTATATACTCGAAAATCCTTGAATCGAAACTTCATCAATTTTCCGGATTGTCCATAGAAAGGCTATAAGCCGCCAGCCAACAGCCACACGTGAAATTCGCAAGAATTTCCTGGCGGAGGGAGTAGGATTCGAACCCACGGAGCTTTCGCTCAACGGTTTTCAAGACCGCCGCCTTAAACCACTCGGCCATCCCTCCTGAGACAAACCAACTTTCTATCATTTATAAAAGCACAGGTCAACGGCTTATGCATTAATTTTTTTGCCGCACGAGCATGATTTTTGGCGGTGAACGTCTCTTGATGCATCGTCTTTTCAGAAGGCAAAAATTCTTGTTTTTGGATGTTGACAGACAGAAGCTTTTATGGTTTTCCCAAAAAAAATCATACAAACCCAGCGGGCAGATTGGAGGGCACCAGACATGAAACAACGATTTTCGATATCCGGAGACACCGGAGGCGGGCAGATCGTCATCAAGGAGTACGCCGAGTTGGACAAGGGCGTTTATTCGCTTCTTTGCGAGGAAGCTTATGCGGTCCAGGCCATTAAAGCCGCACTGGCCGAAGGCCCCGCACAAGTGATCACCCTGCTCAGGACCGAGAGTTTTTTCCCCACTGGCTATTTTGCAGAAAAGCTGACGGCTTCCCTGGATGAATTTCTCCAGCAGGAAAAAAGTGAACCGATTAAAATCGAGGTGGACGATGCCGAATGCATTCGTTCCCTGAGCAAGGATGTGTCTGAGGACGAGAACGGGAGTATCGACGATCTCCTGGAGGTGGATGGCGAAGAGATTATAGAAGAGGAGCAGCCCGTAGGGAAACTGGATGCCCCCATCAAGATAGCGGAGGACGAGACCGCTGAAATAAGCAATTCGCTGTAGCGGAACGCGAGGACGCGGACTCGATCAAGCAAATGGCCTGCTGGACACAGCCGGTCCCCGGCTGTGTCTGCGGGAAAGGCTCCGGTTTGAGGGCCAGTTTGTCCACCCGTATAAAGCCCCGATTTGCTGGTTATTTCAATCAGTGCGCATTGATCGGACCCGAGGGCCCGTTCGGGAACCTGCACGAACCCCTGTTTTTGTACAAATTTGTAACCCATCAAGCGTGCCGGGGCCCAAGATAACTATTGACTTATCCTATGGTTTTAGCTTAGAAAACTAGACCGCATTCAGTTACTAATTGGTAGTTATCAGGTAGGGT
>Ga0126327_10000160_pt1 | contig 17531 bp, 19 predicted proteins | sample InaspJWI30metaG_FD_101392 | JGI IMG/M metagenome (GOLD analysis project Ga0126327, IMG submission 101392) | Marine gutless worms symbiont microbial communities from Oahu, Hawaii - Inanidrilus sp. 1 OAHU.JWI-30 metaG | ecosystem: Host-associated > Annelida > Digestive system > Unclassified... | reverse complement strand
GGCCATGGCCTCGCGCTTCAAGGATATGAACCTGGCCCGCAAATACAACATCATGGCCTGCTTTGAATGCGGCTGCTGTGCGTACAGCTGCCCCGCCGGTCTGCCCCTGGTACAGAATATCCGCACCGGCAAAGCCTTGCTGGCCGCCGAAGGAAGAAACTAACGTGACCCCGGAACCCCTCACCGCTGCCGATACAACCTTGCACGTCGCGCCCTCGCCCCATGTATTCAACATGCGGATGACGGTTACCCGCATGATGATCGACGTTCTCCTGGCACTGGTGCCGGTTGTCCTGACGGCAATCTACTTATTCAGATGGTACGCGGTCAAACAGTTGGTCATATGCCTGGTGGCGGCTGTCTGCGCAGAGGTCGTTTTTACCCGCCTGCGCGCCCGCCCGTTACACCTGCGCGATATGTCGGCCGTGGTTACCGGCGTGATCCTGGGTCTCTCGCTGCCGGCCACGGCGCCCTGGTACGTCGGTGTTATCGGCAGTGTCGCGGCCCTGGGCATCGGGCAAATGGTGTTCGGCGGCCTGGGTATGAATATATTCAACCCGGCCATGGTTGGCCGCGCTTTCGTGATGATTGCCTTTGCGGGCCAGATGGCCGCCTCCGGATATCTCCTGCCGGGCTCAGGCGTGGACATCCTCAGCCAGGCCACCCCGCTGACCTTGCTGAGACAATCCGGACAGAGCACCCCACTGTTATCGATGCTGCTGGGTACAACCAACGGTTCGCTGGGGGAAACCAGCGTCCTCGCCTGCTTGCTGGGCGGGGTGTACCTTTGCTGGTGTAAAGTGGCCGCCTGGGAAATTCCGGCCGGCATATTTCTGTCCGCACTGCTAATCGGTCTAACCAATGATTTATTAACATCGGGCTCCGGGTGGACGGCAGTCCATCATTTAACCGGCGGGGCACTGTGCTTCGGCGCGTTTTTTATCGCCACCGACCCGGTTTCCAGTCCGCTCACGCCCAGGGGCAAATGGATTTTCGGTCTGGGTATCGGGACTCTGGTGATGCTGCTGCGTCTTTTCAGTGGATACCCGGAGGGCTTGATGTTCGCCGTCCTGTTGATGAATGCGGTTACGCCGCTGATCAATCGGTGGACCATCCCCCGCCCCTTTGGAGGAGCCTGATCCATGGAACACGCTATAGAAAATAAACCGCCCGCACCGGGGCGCCGATGGCAAGATACAAATCTGGGACAAGCCTGGCTGGTATTGGCCCTGGCCATCTTGTTTGGATCGGCACTGGCGGCGGTACAAGTCAGTCTAAGCGAACGCATTGCGGCCAACCGGCAGAAGGAAACCGTTTCCAGGATCCCGGAACTGGTATGGGGCCCGGCCAAGGCCCGTGAAATCACGACCGGCGATACCAAGATCCGAATTGTTCCCGGAACCCTGCAAGCCCGGTCGGGGATAAACCCGGTCGCCCTTAAACTGTTCAAGGTCATGCATGCCGGCCAACTGGCCGGGTGGGTCATCAAGGCACGCGGGCAGGGATATGCGGATAAGATTGATCTGCTTATCGGGATTGATCCTGAGGTGAACACCCTGACCGGCCTTTTTGTGCTTGACCAGAAAGAGACCCCCGGGCTGGGCAACAAAATTACCGGTCCGCAATGGCGACGGCAGTTTCAAGGCCGCTCCACCGCCCAGCCGTTGACCGTGGCCACCGGCTCTTCCGGAACAAAGACGGCCATCGATGCCATCACCGGAGCCACGATTTCATCGCGCAGCGGCACCCGGATCGTGAATGGGGTAATGGCGGCTGTAAAGGGCACCCTGAATCCGGACACGTTTAAACCAATGGAAAGGCATTCATAGATGCAAACCCTGCCGACACCAACAGAACGATTCATTCAGGGAATTCTGCCTGAAAACCCGGTCTACCGGCAGCTGCTCGGCCTTTGCCCGACCCTGGCCGTAACCGGCGGCCTCAAACCCGCCCTGACCATGGCCGCGGCGGTGGGGTTCGTACTGCTGTGCGCCAATATCATTACCAGTCTTATCCGGAACCTATTGAAACCGCACCTGCGCATTGTGGTCTTTACACTGACCATTGCCACCTTCGTTACCATCGTAGACCGGTTTCTGGCCGCCTATCTGTACCAGATGAGCAAAACCCTGGGACCTTACATTCCCTTGATTATCGTCAACTGCATTATCATCTGTCGCTGTGAAGTCTGCGCTTCAAGGCAATCCGTACCTGCGGCCGCCGCGGATGCTCTGGGTCAATCGCTTGGATTCGGCCTGGCCCTTGCAGGTATTGCGGCTGTACGTGAATTGCTGGGCACCGGCATGCTGGCGGGCTTTCCGGTGCTTCCGGAAAGCTGGCCGGACTGGGTTATCATGGTGCTGCCGCCCGGCGCGTTCTTGACCTTCGGCCTCCTGCTGGCCCTGGTAAACTGGATCGCCGCAGACAAGCCGCAAGGCGAAAAGGGGGACAGTTAACCCATGGCATACCTGGTTGACATATTCCTGATCTCCATCAGCGCGGCCCTGATCAATAATTTCGTGCTCTATTATTTCGTGGGCATCTGCCCATTCATCGGCGTTTCACGCCAGGTCGACATGGCCATCGGTATGGGCAGTGCGGTAACCTTTGTCATGACTATCGCCGTGTTCATCAGTTGGACTATTACCACTTTGGTCCTGCAGCCCGGAGCACCGCTTTCCGCCTGGATCGCCTCGTTTTTCGTGACGCCGGAGACAGCTGCAGCCGTCGATCTGACGATACTGACTTATATTGTCTATATTTTTGCCATTGCTTCGGCCGTCCAGTTTGTTGAAATGTACGTGCGCAAGTTCTACCCCCCCCCTGTATAAATCCTTCGGCGTCTTTCTGCCCCTGATCACAACCAATTGCGCAATTCTGTTTGCCTGTCTGACCGTCATGAGTCACATCATCGGCGTTGAGAATCCAGGCGAGGCCTGGGATCTGGGCCGTGCCCTGGCGCTGGGCATTTTCGGCGGGGTGGGGTTTACCATCGCTATCGTTATCATGGCCGGCATCCGGGAAGAACTGGATCTTTGCGATATACCGGCCCCTTTTCAGGGTGCCGCAATCACCTTGATAGTAGGCGGTATACTGGCCATGGCCTTTAAGGGATTTACCGGTGTTGACTCCGGCCTGCGGGCGGTGCTCATCGGAGGGCCCTAGTGGTAGGATAATTGTTGTCCAGGTGTTGACAGGTTGTTATCGCCTGGACAGATCGATAAATTGAATATGCTATGAGTTTTAAGTGACTAAAGTGAACTAAAATGCATAAAGTTAAGGTCACGCCAGGCTGCACAGGTTTCATACAATCGGCAGAACTCCTCAACTTTAGTTCACCTCCAACTTTAGATCATTTTAGGCACAATATATCAGGAAATAAATCCGAGTATTCGGAGGATCAATGACCTTGATAACCATCGGCCTGTCCGCCGCCACCCTGTTGACCATGGCGGTAGTGCTGACATTCATACTGGGCTGGGCCAGCCGCAAGTTCCATGTGGACGTGGATCAACGCGCCCTGGATATCATCGATGTATTGCCCGGGGCCAACTGCGGGGGATGCGGCTACGTCGGCTGCGGGGAGTATGCCGAGGCAGTTGCCCTCGAACACGAGGCGGTGAACAAATGTACTGTCGGCGGCCAGAGCTGCGCCCTGGCGGTGGCTGAGATTATGGGCGTAGAAGTGGGTGTGACCCTGCCTTACCGCCCCATCGTACACTGTGGGGCGCACTACGAAGATCGGCTCGGCCGCAACGAATACCGGGGAGAAATGAGCTGCATGGCAGCCAACCTGGTAACGGATGTCCAGGGCTGTACCTACGGATGTCTCGGTTTTGGTGACTGCACCCTGGCGTGTGACTTTGACGCCATTCACGTGGTGGACGGCCTGGCTACCGTGGACTATGATAAATGCGTGGGCTGCGGGGCCTGCGCGCGCGTCTGCCCTCGCAATATCATTACGATCACCCCGTTTAAATCTGAAAGAATGCTGGCCGTCACCTGCTCGAACAAGGACAAGGGCAAAGATGTCATGGCCGTATGCAATGTCGGCTGCATCGGCTGCGGGGCCTGTGCCCGGGCCTCGGGTTTATTTACCCTGGAAAACAACTTGTCTACCATCAATTATGAGGAATATGACCCGGCCACGTGTTCCCTGGAGATCCTGGAGGCCTGCAAGAAGTGCAAGCGCCAGCGGCTGGTGTTTGTTGGCAAGCCATCGGCGGAGGATCTCGATCGTGCCGTGGACCTGGAGGCTCCCGAGGTGGTCGAGCCGGACTTCAAAACAACTGTTGACGATACAGAGTGGCGCGGCTAACAAAATTCATCAAGGGTGCGCTAGCATCCAAAGAAGGCAGCCATGACCCCCAAACACAAAATTCTTCTGGCCATAGACGGTTCCGACCAGGCCCTTGAAGCTGTTCGTTATATCAGCGGTCTGGTCAAGCCGGATACCACGGAATTGGTATTGTTCTACGTGGGTAGCGGTTTCCCGGAAGTCTTCTGGGACTTAAACCGGAATCCGCTTTACCGCACGAAAAAACCAAAGTCATGGGCTGGCTGGCAGATCAGCAGCTGGTCATTGGGGAATTTAATGAAAAAGCACTGAAAATTCTGGCAGATGCCGGATTTCAAAACGACACGGTTACAGTCAAGACGCAGACCCGTAAAACCGACGTCCTAAAAGACATCATCCAGGAGTCCTACCAGGGTTACAGTGCCATTGTCGTTGGCCGCACCGGTTTGAGCCGGCTGAAGGACCTGCTGGTCGGCAGCATGGCTCACAAACTGATTGTAAAAATCCGCCATATTCCGGTAGTCGTGGTAGGCGGCAAACCGAACCCCAAAAAAATCCTGATTGCCCTGGACGACTCCATTGAGGCCATGCGCGCGGTAAGCTCTATCGGCGCCCTGGCCGGTGGATGTAACTGTCGCATTACCCTGTGTCACTGTCTCCAGCCGGCCGCCATGGCCCCCCGCACGGACAAATCAGCCGTCGGTCCCTCCCACGAACAGGACTGGATTACATACAATGAAAACCGTTTCAAACCCTACATGGAAGAGGCCGCCCAGCGGCTCATCGAAGCCGGCATGGAAGACGAGCGTATCTCCCGGGATTTTCTATTCGTCAGGGGCAACTCGATCCAGAAGGTTACGGAAACCGCCCTGCGTGGTGATTTCGGCACAATTGTGGTCGGGCGGCGGGAAGATGCCAGTTTCGCCGAGGAGCATATCCGGGGCCGCTTTGGTGAAACCCTGATCCGCACGTTGAAAAATATCGCTGTCTGGGTGGTTAGCTAACCCGGCCGGCCATCTGCCGGGACAGTAAAACCATATGCGGGCCAACCGTCACGGATGGCGTTGCCTCCCATGGGCAAGCGGTTTGGGGCGCTGGTTGCAATCTGCTTGCGCCAGGCCTCAGCAGCCCTTATCTTTGAAAGTAGTTATGCGTATGCCGACCCCTACTGATGCGCGTTATCTAGCCGGGACCTGGTTGGCGTTTCACTCTGAACTTCTTATGGGGGAATCCGCTGTATGGTGTCTTTGAAATACCTGTTGGCGCTGCTGTTCATCCTGATACCGGCCACCGGCTGGTGCCTGGACCTCACCTATGATCTCAAAGTCAAAATCGATCCGGCACGCCGGGAACTTTCCGGTACGGGGCTCATCCGCGCAACCGAAACGACTGCATTTCATCTATTCGTGGCCGGACTGCAGGACGTACGTATAAACGACCGACCCGTTACCCCGGACGGCCATCAGCAAATCGCTGTCCACCTGAATGACGGTGATAAAGCCCGCATCACCTATAAAGCGGTATTGCAAACAAAATCGCATATAGGCTTCATCGATCGGGACCATGTGTTTCTCTCCGGGGGTTGGTACCCGCAACCGGATGCCCCGGTCCAATATCGCCTTTCGGTTACCCTGCCGGATAGCTTTGTGGCTGTGGGTGTGTCTGAAACTGTTTCCCGGCAAACAGAGGCCGGCTTCACCACATTTGCCTTCCATTTCGAAAACCTCTTGGACGGACTCTATCTGGCAGCTTCGTCCCGTTTTGTTGCCCAAAAGGACACCCACAACGGCATTGCCATCGAGACCTATTTTTTCAAGGAGGATGCCGCCCTGGCGGACACCTATATCCAGTACACGAAAAAGTATCTGGACATGTATGCGGCCATGCTCACTCCCTATCCATACCGGCGGTTTGCCATCGTTGAAAATATCCTGCCCACCGGATACTCCATGCCCACGTTTACCCTTTTAGGGCGATCGGTAGTAAAATTGCCGTTTATCGTCCGGACGTCTCTGGGTCATGAAATCCTGCACCAGTGGTTCGGCAACTCGGTATACATTGACCATTCCCAGGGCAACTGGGCTGAAGGCTTGACCAACTACCTGGCCGACCACCATTATGCCGACCTCGAGGGCCGCGGGCCGGCATACCGCAAGCAGATCATGCTCAATTACCAGGCCTACGTGAACCCTGATAATGCAATGCCGGTCGAGCGATTTACCAGCCGCCGCAACCGGGCCGAAGCCGCTATCGGATACGGCAAATCCGCCATGCTTTTCCATATGCTGCGCCGCCGGTACGGTGATGACATATTCTTCACGTCTTTGCGGAACTTGATCCATAACCGCAGCTTCCAGCAGGCCTCCTGGCAGGATATCCGGCATGTATTCGAAAAAAGCGCAGGTGAAAACCTGGAGGGCTTCTTTGCAAACTGGCTCGCTCGCAGCGACATACCCGCTTTGAGCATAGAGAATGCCAGACTCAGCCTGGACCGCGGCCGGTTGGCTTTGAGCTTTGCAATTGTGCAGAGCGGCACGCCCTACCGGCTGGATGTACCTGTCAGGGTAAAAACCTTCCAGTCACAGCTCGAGCGGGTGGAGACAATCACGGCAAGCAATATCGAGGTGCTCATCCCCTTGGATTCACCACCGATCACGGTGGTTATCGATGGAGAGTATGATATCATGCGCACAGTGCAACCGGCCGAACGTCCACCGATTTTAGCCGATATACTGGGCAGCGACAGCATTTTTGTAGCGGCCGCCACCCAACAGCGTGCGACCTACAAACCCCTGGTGGATGCCCTGGGTATCCCCAAGGCGGCCTGGATCGACCCGGAGGGCGTAAAGTTCGATCGCCTCAAAACATCTTCCGTGATTATTGCCGGATTCACGAATCCATTGGTCAGCCGTTTTCTGGGTGGCCGGCAGACGCCACGGGATGGTGTACGCCTGGAGATTTACAAAAACCCTTTTGCACCTGAAAAGCGCCTGATGCTGGTACACGCCAACAGTGCGGCCGAAGCAAAAGCTATCGTCCGTAAATTGCGCCACTATGGCAAGTATTCCGCACTCGCATTTGAAAATGGGCGCAGCACCTACAAGACGACCTCGCCGGCAGGTTCGGGGATGGCAGTATTCTCTCAATCCCAACCACTGGTGGTTCAGCCTGGAAAAAAAGAAACCCTGGCAGATATTATCCCGGAAATCAAGTCGCGACGGGTGATTTTCGTGGGCGAACAGCATGACCGCCTGGCACACCACCTGAACCAGCTGGCGGTCATCCAGGCCCTGCATACTGCTGGTGACAAGATCGGGGTGGGCATGGAAATGTTTCAGCGGCCTTACCAACCGGTCATCGATGCCTACCTGGCCGGCAGGATCGATGAGCGCGAATTTCTGCGGCAATCGGAATATTAAGAACGCTGGCGCTATGATTACCATCTATACAAACCGATTATCGACTACCTGAAAGCCAACCAGATCCCCCTGGTAGCCCTGAATGTCTCCGGTGAAATCTCACGCCAGACCGGCCGTAAAGGCCTCGACAGCCTGTCCGCCGAGCAGCGTCATCAAGTTCCTGAACATTTAGATTTTACCAACGAAGTATACCGCGAGGATTTACGGCAGGTGTTTGATCTGCACGGCAGCGAAACCGGCCTGGACGAATTCAACTATTTCTACCAGGCCCAGACACTCTGGGACGAGGCCATGGCTTCCCGGGCCGCCGCCTGGATGAAGACCAATCCGGATCGTAAACTGGTGGTCCTGGCCGGGAACGGTCACTTGCGTTATAAATATGGTATTCCCCAGAGATTGTTCAGACGGTCTTCCCAGCCGTATGCCGTGATTGTCCAGGATGAGGAAATCATCCCCGGTGTGGCCGACTACGTCCTTTTTACAACTCCGATCGAAGGTGTCAAATCACCTAAACTGGGCATCATGGTAGCAGAACAGAAAGATGCCCTGGAAATTAAAAATGCCATCGAACATGGACCGGCCGGTAAGGCCGGCTTAGCCGCCGGGGATTTTATTACCGCCCTTGACGGTTACCCGATCAGAACCCTGGCGGATCTGAAAATTGCCTTATTCTACACGAAACACGGAGACCGTGTGCGGGTAGGAATCAATCGGGATGGTACTGCGCTGGAAAAAACAGTACTGTTAAAGGCGCGGCCCAAACATATTTCTCTGCCCGGCAAGTAGTGTTCTCTATATGAAACGTTCGGGCAATGAATCTGCAGGCGCCTGTCTGCGCTCAAAACCAGACTTGACCGCAGGCAGGAACCCCTGCTAAAATTCGGGCTGTCCTAGATGTGTCATATTGCATCTGCTCCGTTTTGTCACGTGACCTGAAATGTGACATATACAGCACTACTCCACTTGATTACGAGCCCGACCCGAACAGAGATAAAAGGTCGTTTCGACGCTCATTTGACTTGCAGAATCGGAACCAAGCTGAAAATTCCGGTGAACCACCAGGTTCTCCAAGAAGGGTCCGTGTCCTTATCAGTTAGAAACCCTGTGCTTACCTGGAAATCAAACGTTTCGTTTACATCCAAAGGAGGCTCAAAATGAAAAGCTGCAAACTCTTGTTGGTGTTGCTGGCAGTTGGCATGCTGGTTTTTGCAGGCAGTCCCGTGCTGGCAGCAAAACCGATTGTAATCGGCAGTCCATTGTCAACCGCATTTCTATATGGCTGGGATGCTGAAAGGGGCATTCGCCTGGCAGTCGAAGAAATCAATGCCGCCGGGGGCGTCAACGTGGGCGGCACCAAACGACCCTTTGCGGTGGAAGTGATCAATACCCGCGATCTGGAACCGGGCGTACCGGTCAGTGAAGCCCTCCTGGCCGTTGAGAAACTAATTCTGGACAAACAGGCTGACTTCATCGTCGGTGGCCCGGTCCGCTCGGAAGCCGCCCTGGCAGCCATGTCCCTTTTATCCAAATATAAAAAAGGTATCCATCGTAACCACCGGTGTGCTGACGCCCAAATACCACGCTATGGTGGCCAAACATTACGACAAGTTCAAGTACTGCTTCCGTATCCACGGCGAAGCCAAGCAGCTCGTCGGTGAAATGTTTGCCAACTTCGGGGCCCTGAAGCAAAAACACGGCTTCAACAACCTGTTTATCATCGCCCAGGATGTATCCCATGCCCGCGGCGCCGCCAAGGTCATGAAGAAGGTGGCCACGAAAAAGGGCTGGAATGTAACCGGTGTTGAAATCTACCCCACCGGCGCTACCGACTTTTCCATCGGCCTTTTAAAAGCCAAGCGAACTGGCAGCGAAATCATCAATATTTGGATGGATATGCCGGAAAGCGCCATCTTGCTCAAGCAATGGTACGAAATGAAAATTCCGGCCCTGCCCTTTGGTTCCACCCTGGCCGCGGCCGAGCAGCCCGGCTTCTGGAAAGCCACCAACGGTAAAGGTGCGTATACCCTCTGCAACGTAGTCAATGCGGGCAATGCTCCCTCCGAGGCCACCGAGTGGACCATGAAATTCTACAATGCCTACACCAAGCGCTGGGGTGTAGAGCCGGAAGGTTTGGGCACCTCAAGCAGTTACATGGCCGTACAGGTCTTGAAAGATGCTATCGAGCGTGCCGGCAGCCTGGATTCGGACAAAGTCGTTTCCGAACTTGAGAAAACGGACATCATGGGTGTCTATGGCCGCCTGCGCTTCGATCCCAAGAGTCACCAGGTTATTCCGGCGGCCGATCCCAAAGACGGTGCCGTGGGCAGCATCCTGCAATGGCAGGACGGCAAACGGGTGGTCGTTTACCCCAAGAGTATAGCCAAAGGCGAGATTCTGCTGCCGCCCTGGATGAAGCAGTAAAAACGCCAAGGGAGTAAAACGGCCTTTGAATCGTTTTCAAACCTTCAATCGGGCTAAAGGTGCCGCGGATGCGCGGTTCAATCCGGAGGTGCCAGCGAAGCCGATGGCCGGCGTGGTTGGTACATCGCGTACTTCGAGGAATTGAGCTGAGCGTCCAACTTGGAGATTGAGCCTGAGGGGAGGCTTTGAAACCGATTCTTGCCGCACCGGGGTCGCATTACCCCTGCGGTATGAAACAGATAAAAGCATCGGGATCGAACACATATGGACAGCTGCGGCTCCTGGTACCGCGTTCGATCCCGATCGTGATTTCGATTACGGAAAAGCCCTATGGAAATTCTTGTATACGGCACTATCAACAGTGTCACCCTGGCCCTGTACGCCCTGGGATTCGCCCTTGTTTACGGCATCAGTCGCCTGCCGAATTTTGCCCATGGGGCCCTTTACGTTCTCAGCGGCTTCGTCACCTGGAGCGTCATCAATACACTCGAGCTGCCCTACCTTGTGGGCATCATCATCTCCCTTATCATCACCGCCCTGATTGGCGCTCTGATCTACCAGTTTTTCCTGATCCGCATCAGGGGTATGGAAATATCCGAAATCATCGCATCCTATGCCGTAGCCCTGGCGATTCTGGAGGGATTGCGCTGGGGCGGCTTCAAGGGCATGACCTACACGCTCCCCTCGTTTATTGAGGGCAGCACCACGATTTTCGGCGTCCTGGTGGACTACCAACGCCTGGTGGTAGTTGTGATCGGGGCGGTGCTCGTGGCGCTCTTGTGGGCCTTTACCCATTATACCCGGGTCGGCCTGGCTCTGCGGGGTATGGCCCAGGATGAACGGGCCGCCCTCATGCTTGGTGTCGACTCGGATATCATGGCGGTAGTTGCGATGGGATTGGGGTCCATGCTGGCAGCCTTTGCAGCCATCCTGCTGCTGCCCCTGGGTAACATCGTGGTTGAATCCGGCTACAACGTGCTCATCCTGGCCATCGCGGTCTGCATCGTCGGAGGTATCGGCAGCTGGGCCGGGGCCGTACTGGCCGCCTTTCTGATCGGTTTCGCCCAGATTCTGACCGTGGTGTACCTGGGTTCCCATTACCAGATGATGGTCGCCTTGCTGGCTATCATCCTCACCCTCATTCTTAAACCGTCGGGCCTGTTTGGACAACAGAAGGAACTGGAGGAAAGAGTTTGAACACTGATAGCCCCAAACGCCGCAAGGAAAGAATTGACCGCGGCATCAAGATTCGTTTGGACGGGCTGTACGCCTTGATGTCCTGGCGTGAAATGGCCTACCTGATCATCCCCCGTACGGCCCTGATTGTCGGGTTGCTGCTGCTGCCGCTGGTATTACCGGGATTGTATTGGCCGCGGGTCATTACCATTACCTGCATCTATGCCTTGCTTGCCCTGGGCTTTGATTTTTTGGCCCATTACGTGGGACTTGTATGCCTGGGCGGCGCTTTTTTCGTGGGGGTCGGCGGCTACCTGGCCGCGATCTTGAATACGTCGTTCGGCCTGCCCCCGATGTTGACCGTACCGCTGGCCACTTTACTGGGGGCTGCCATCTGCACCCTGCTGCTGTTTCCCTGCCTGCCGCTGCGCGGCGTTTACTTCGCCATCGTGAGTCTTATGTATCCCCTGTTCGCCGCACGGGTCATCGAGGCCTTTGACATTTTCGGCGGCACCGACGGTATCCTGGGCATTGATGGTTTCAGCAACCGCTGGATCGAGCAGTATTTTGTCATCGGCATCATGCTCGTGTTTCTCTTCGCCCTCCGGCGACTGGTCAATACCGATCTCGGTCTGGTGCTGCGCGGCGTCAAAGACAACGACCAGGCCATCCGGGCCTCGGGCATGAACATCACCAGGTTCAAAACCATCGCTGTTTTTATCGCGGCTGCACTGGGCTGCCTGGGCGGCGCCTGCCTGGTCCATATTTACATGTGGTCCGGCATTTCGCAGTTTGCGCTGGATTTTTCCATCCTACCCATTGCCGCCACTGTCATCGGCGGCAGCGCCACCCTGGTGGGTCCGGTGCTGGGCTGCCTGATCCTGGTGCCGGTTTCTGAACTGCTGCGGGATTTCGGTACCCTGCGGATCGTTTTTTATTCCCTGATTCTGCTGGCCTTTGTGGTGTTTCGCAGCGAGGGCTTGATGGTATACGGCCAGCGTAAATATCATCAGTTTGAAAGGTGGACCAACATATGACCGGCGAACCGATCCTGCAGGTTAAAGAAGTGACCAAAACTTTCGGCGGCATCATCGCCCTCAACCGGGTCAGTTTCGAAGTCAGCGAAGGCGAGATTCTCGGCATTATTGGACCGAACGGCTCCGGAAAAACCACGGTGGTCAACTGCATTACCGGTTTCATCAAAGCCAGTTCAGGCAGTGTCCATTTCCGGGGCAGGAACATTACCGGCAAGGCGCCCCACACCATTGCCGACATGGGGGTCACCCGCACGTTTCAGATCATGCGCCCGTACTACAGCCTGCCGGCTTATAAAAACCTGGTCATACCGCTATTCTCGCCCCGGGCGCGGCGGACCGGAGGCTGGCGCGGCGGCGGCAAGATGGGAGACCGCAATACAGTCAGCATCGATATCCTGGAAGAAATCGGATTTGAACGCGACTCGTACGTGCCTTACAAGACAACGGCCACACTGCCTACCGGCTACCTCAAGCGCCTGGAGCTGGCCCGGTGCCTGGCCCTGAAGCCTGAGATTATCATCTGCGACGAGGTCTTTTCAGGCCTCAGTATGAGCGAAATCGCCAGCATGGTCCCGCTGATCGAGCGTCTCCAAATGGACGGCATCACCCTGATCATGATCGAGCATCGGCTGCGGGAACTGTTCCGCGTCGCCAACCGGGTCATGGTGCTAAATTTCGGCGAAAAGCTGGTCGAAGGCAGCGCTGAAGAGGTCATGGCCGATCCCCGGGTGCGGGAAGCCTACTTCGGCTCGGAAGAGGTCAAGGAGGTTATGGATCATGCTTGAAGCAAACGGGCTGATGGTTTTTTACGAAAACATGCTGGCCCTGAACAACGTGAGCATCCGCTGCGGGGAAAACCAGATTGTCGGTGTCTTCGGCGCCAACAGCGCCGGCAAATCCACCCTGATGTATGCCCTGTCGGGCATCATGCTGGACATTCGCAAAAAGGAAGAAATGGCCGGCGGCGAGCGGATCACCCTGTCCGGTAATATCCGCTACAGGGGGCAGGCTATCGAACAGGTAAAACCCAGCCAGCGCGCCCGCATGGGCATCGTACTTTGCCCGGAGCGCCGAAGGATCTTCAAGGAAAGCTCGGTTCTGGAAAATCTGAAGATCGGCGGCTACCTGGCCACCAAGACCCAGGCAAAGGAAACCCTGGACTATATCTTCAAGATATTTCCGGCCCTGTACAAGCTGCGTTCGCGCCTGGGCGGTTTTCTCAGCGGCGGCGAGCAGCAAATGCTGGCCATCGGCCGGGCCCTGATGGCGCAGCCGAAAATACTGCTGCTCGACGAACCGCTGCTGGGGTTGAGCCCCCTGATGCAGGCCCTTTTAATGCGCGCCACCCGGGAAATCTGCGATGAGCGCAAGATCGCCATCATCGTCACCGAGCAGTATGCCCGCCCGGTGTTTCCCATCGTGGATTATGCCTTTATCCTCGAAAACGGCTCCGCCGTCCTCGAAGGCACTCATACAGAATTGATGGACAACCCCGATGTACGCGCCGCTTATTTCGGTGTGGAATAAGGAGTCTGAGCAAGCATGGAACCAAGCACCGTTGACCTCTCTACGGAACTGACCTTTACCCGTTTCGACCGGATGAGCGAAACGTATCCGGAACGGCCGGCTGTAATCTATCTTGGGGAACCATTCTCCTATCGTCACCTGCGTGAATTGAGCGAACGTTTTGCCGGGGGACTGTCCGCGCTCGGCATCGGCCAGGGTGACCGGGTCATGGTCTACATCGCCAACTCGGTACAGTGGGTGATTGCGTTTCTGGGCATCCAGAAAATCGGCGCGGTGATTGTCCCGGTGGCGCCGATCTATACGTCGCATTAGATCATCTACATGATTAAGGACGCAGAGGTAAAAGCCATCGTTTGCGCCGACACCAATTTTTGCTATGTCCAGGAAGCGCTCGACCAGACCGATATCGAACACGTCGTCGTCACCAACCTGATCGACCTGCTGCCGGGCTGGAAAAAACTGCTGGGTTTTCTCTTCGACCGGATACCGACCGGCAAGGTTGCCAAAGACAACCGTATCCATAAATTCAAGAGTTTGCTGGCTGCAGCGCCCTACAAACAAGCCGTCTCGCTCGACCCGGCCAGGGACCTGGCTTATATTCTCTACACCGGCGGCACAACGGGCTTTCCCAAAGGCGTGCCGGGTTCTCACACCGGCATGACCTCCTACGTCAATGATGTCACCGAAGATATTGCCGGTGAGCATCTGCACGAGGGCAGGGATACCTACATTGCGATCAATCCGCTGTTCCACATCATGACCCTCGGATTCTTCATGTCGATTGGTTTGAACAAAGGCAATACCACGGTTCTGATGCCCACTCCCCACGTGGATGCCATTTTGGAAACAATCACCCGCTATAAAATCCGCTGGCTGCTGGGCGTCCCCGCCCTGTACCGTATGCTCCTGGAAAACGACCGCCTGGACCGCTACGATCTGGGCTCCCTGCAATACTGCTATTGCGGCGGCGACGTACTGCCCGCGGAGGTTAAAGAGCGCTGGCGCGGCCACTGCGGCATCCCCATCTACCAGGTTTACGGCTCCACTGAAGTGGGCCATGTCACGTACAGCAAAATTGGCATCGAACCCAGTCCGCGCGCTATCGGGTTTCCGCTTAAAAGCCGCGAGTGCCGCATAATCGATCCGGTTACCCTGGAACGTGCCGGCTGGAGAAAGCGGAGAGCTGCTGGTCACCTCCCCCTATACCTTGAAGGCATATCTGAAAAAACCGGAGGAGACCGAGAAAACCTACGTTGAAATCGATGGGCAAGTCTGGTGCCGTATGGGCGACTTTGTCAGTGCCGAACCGACCGGCGAGCTGATCTACGTAGAACGCTCGGCAGACATCATCAAACATAAGGCGTTCCGGGTATCGGCCTCTGAAGTAGAAGCCACCCTGCAGGACCACCCCACCGTCATCGGAGCCTGTGTGGTCGGGGTGCCGGATCCTAAGGTGGGTGAACGCATTAAGGCCATTGTGGTGCTCAAGGAAGATGCCCGGGGCGTCGGCGGTACCGAGCTGATCCGATTCTGCCAGGAACGGCTGGCCGCGTATAAAGTACCATCTTATATTGAATTCCGGGATATGCTCCCCAAGTCGAAGGTCGGCAAGCTGCTGCGCCGGGAGGTGCGTGACGACGAGGCCCGTCGGACTTCGAAAGACAAAAAACTGTTTTCCGAATAAGGAGAGGACCATGGATCTATTCGCAGCAATTGAAGGCCGGCGCAGCTGCCGGGAATTCGCGCCCGAGGCCGTAGATGCAGCCAAGATCGAGCGCATCCTGGAGGCGGCCGCCTGGGCGCCTTCGCCCCTTAACACCCAACCCTGGAAATTCATTGTCATCACTGCTCAACATATAAAGGACGCAATATTTACCGAAGCCGAAAGGTGCAAAGCCTGGGCCATCGAGCAAAGCGGCTGGAAATGGCTGCATTCCTACGGCCTGGATTTCATAAAGCAGGCGCCCGCCATTATTGCTGTGGTCGGTGACCCGCAGAAAACAGGTGTCGACATGTTCCAGACCGAAGGCAGTGTTGGATATAAATTGGCCTGTGCGGCTGCTATCCAGAACATGCTGCTGGCAGCCCACGCCCTTGACCTGGGCAGTCTCTGGTTTACATTCTTTGATAGAGGCGAACTGCGTAAGATCCTGGATGTCCCGGAGGAGAAAACCCCGATCTCGCTGGTCTGCATCGGCAGCCCGGCCCAGGCATCGGCCGCTGTTCCCCGCAAGCCGGTTGAGAAATTGACCACATATATTGATTGAAGCAGCCTGATTGAATGGGGGTCTGACCATGAGTATGCACACTCTAGACGGTAAACGGATCCTGGCCGTTGACGATGAACCGGATGTCCTCGACACACTCGAAGACCTCCTGGATGACTATCCTGGCCTGATCTTTGACCGGGCAACGGAATATGAAACCGGCTATCACCTGCTCCGGTCCTGGACTTATGATGCCGTCATTCTCGATATCATGGGTGTCCGGGGATTCGACCTGCTCAATGCTTCGGTTCACCTCGGCTTTCCGACGGTCATGCTCACCGCGCATGCCTTCTCGGCCGAGGCCCTGCAGCAATCCATCGAAATGGGGGCCCGGGCCTATATTCCCAAAGAGAACATGCTCGACATTACCGACTTTCTGGAAGATGTCCTGACCCTGGAATACGGCTCGGGGCTGAAACGCATGTTCCAGCGCTTAGGCGGCGCCTTCGACAAACGCTTCGGCTCCCGCTGGATGGAAGATAAAAAAACCTTTTGGGAACAGGTAACCTCCGGCACCTATAAGCCCGGGCCTGTGATTTTGAAGGAATAAGGTGGAAGGAAAACCCGGAGGTCAGATTTCGAAGGTCGGCTTAATGCAGGAGTCCGGCATCCGGCGTCAGGGGTCAGAACTAGTTTCCCTCCCCTGGCGGGAGGGATTAAGGGAGGGGAAGCATCGCAATTCCTGCCTATTGCGAAGAAGACCATTCAAACCAATAACTAAAACCTATCCGGGCTGAACGGCTCCGGATCGATCTCCGGTTTCACCCCGCGTACCAAATCCGCCACAAGTTTTCCCGTGCCCGGAGCCATGGAAATCCCCAGCATGCCGTGCCCGGTTGCCACAACCAGGTTGTCGTGATTGGCCGGCCGCCCGATAATAGGCAGATCATCATAGCTCATGGGGCGCAAGTCACTGCGCTCTTCCAATAGGGGGTGGCCGAATGGCTCCTTGAGATATCGAACCGCCGATTTCTTTATGCGGGCGATTCGCCGTCGATTAATGGCGAGACCATATCCGGAGAACTCCATGGTTCCCCCCAGCCGGTAGGCATCCTTCCAGGGTGTGGCCACGACATTGGTCTCATACATGTAGCATGGAATCTGGAGGCAGATACCCGGGCGCTGCATGGTAAGGGTATATCCTTTTCCCGGCTGGACGGGAATGCGGGTTCCGAGCCTGCGGGCCAACAGCCGGCTCCAGGCGCCCAGGGCCAATACATAACGCTCAGCGGTAAATTCTCCCCGGGGTGTCTTCACGCCCCTGATGGGGCCTGATTTTCCTGACACACTCTCTATAAGGCAGTTCGCCTCCAAGCTCACGCCCAAGCGCTCCAATTCGGCATGAAGGTCCGCCACCAGACTCTCAGGACGCACGTGAAAGTCATCG
>Ga0126327_10000159_pt1 | contig 17587 bp, 15 predicted proteins | sample InaspJWI30metaG_FD_101392 | JGI IMG/M metagenome (GOLD analysis project Ga0126327, IMG submission 101392) | Marine gutless worms symbiont microbial communities from Oahu, Hawaii - Inanidrilus sp. 1 OAHU.JWI-30 metaG | ecosystem: Host-associated > Annelida > Digestive system > Unclassified... | reverse complement strand
GGGCACGGCCTAGCGACCCGTTCCGTGGTTTTCGTGGAGGCCAAAAGCCTCGAGAAGACCTCCAGCGGCAAGCTGCGGCGGGGTTATTATGGGGAGCTTTTGGTTAAAGGGGAGCTGGCGGTGATGTATTCTGACACAAAATAGGTGGAAGACCGAATATGGGGTCGGGCCATGCTAAGTGGTTGTTAATTGGGCAAAAGGGAGAAAAAAGTTAGCTAAACTTGGCCTTAATCGGCCAGTTTTAATGTCAAATTTGTCTTTTTACACGCTTCACCACGATAAAGGAAAAATCTCCGTTTGACGTTACTTACCAAGTTTGTTACGATTTTGTTGTCTCACCTGTCATCGGGTATGACCACTGCATTGAGACATTGGGTTCAGGGATGATTCCAGTGTCCTTGCGCGGAAAAGGACAGTGCCAGACTGTACTATAAGTACCCGGAATCAATTGAAAACTAAATTGTGAACCGATCTGCCGGCCAGGTGTACCCTATTGCTGAAGTCCGGGACATGCGTCTTTGCAGGAAAGGACCGGCGCAATGAATGCCAATAAAAAAACAGGCCATTCCAAAATGAAAAATTCCGAGAGTGATTTGTTGAAAACATGGGATTACCCCCTTGCGGGCACAGACCCCAGCGAACTCTACTTTGAAAAGGGCAAAGTCATCGGGACTCCGGTGAAGGTGATGCGGACCGGCCAGGCGGAACCGGATGCCGGCTGGCACATCGCGGAAATTCACTATAAGTCTTCCGGCAGAAACAAAACGCAAACCTTTGTAAAAGTACAAAAGCCCAGTAGAGATGACAACAGCCGGGGGCTTCAAAAGATACTGCCCTTGAAGATCCTGGAGACACTCAACCCTGAAATCAAACTCCTGTTGTATGAAAGTGAAAAAGATTATGTGCTCTATAAAGACAAGGAGCATGGCTACAAGATAGGGCTGATTATAGATATCGATCTGCAGGAAGACACCCTGCTCATCATGCTGGGACCGGAAGGAGATGACATCACCGCTCCGCTGGATAGAATCAAGGCAACTGACGTCATCGATAAAAATACCAATCCCCGTAAATTGGAAGAGACGTTCCATGCGGAAGTCAAACGGCGCAGGGCTAGCAGGTCGGGCCCGAAAGCCAGGCAGGTGCAAAAAAGAGTGGGTGAACGAAAAAACCTTATCTACTACCTGAAAGTCACCGATTCAAAGTCAAGCCTGCCGATCGGTCATGCCGTGGATATCTCACCCCAAGGATTCATGCTGACGGCCAGCGACGCCATTCAGCCCGACGTTCATTTCCAATTGAAACTGCTGCTGCCCGCGGAGACGAATGGGAGCTGGCATTTAGGCTTTTCGGCAACCAGTCGCTGGTGCCGGCCGGATGAAAACCCGGCCTTTTACAATGTGGGGTTTCAATTTGCCGATATCAGTCCGGAGGGGCTGGAAATTATCGGTAAATTGATAGAGAAGTATTGTTTTTGAATTTGAGAAGCTGGAAGACTGAAGGAAAATCGGTATCAGGCGTCCGGAGTCAGTAGCCAGAAAGCTCTTTTGGACACAGGGCGCCTGACTCCCGACTCCCTGCTGCTTCCTTCAACCAGCATTTGCCCACCTGACCTATTGACCCCGGGTCGTCCTGCCCTTATGTTACATTCAATTGACTGGCTATCCAGCTGGATTGCCTGCCAAATCACACCTTCCATTTACGAATAGGCAGACAACATGACCATACTCCGGGCTGAAGAGCTCACCAAGACATTCACGATCGGAGATCGGGCCATCAACGTTTTAGATAAGGTGTCAATCAGCGTTGACCCCGAGGAATTTCTTGTCATCAAGGGCAGCAGCGGCAGCGGGAAGACAACCCTGCTGACCCTGCTTTCGGGTCTGGACCGGCCGTCGGGAGGACGGGTATTTATCGAAGACCAGGATATTACCGATATGCCTGAGGATACCCTGGCGGCCTTCCGCAACCAGGATATCGGCTATGTGTTCCAGAGTTTCCACCTGGTTCCGGGCCTTACGGCCCAGGAGAATATCATGTTTCCGGCCGAGCTCGGCGGGGATAAAGATGCCCGGGAAAAAGCTGACCGTCTGATGGGTCGGGTAGGTCTGGGCCATCGCAGCCACAATTTTTCCCACCAGCTGTCCGGCGGGGAGAAGCAGCGCGTGGCCATCTGCCGCGCCCTGGTGAATGCCCCCAAAATCATCTTTGCCGATGAACCTACCGGCAACCTCGATTCGGAGAACGGGCGGGCGATTCTCGACTTGCTATTACAGGCCAAACAGGAAAGCCGGACCACCCTGGTCCTGGTGACCCACAGCCCGGAGGTGGCTGCCCGGGCGGACCGCATTGTCACTCTGGTGGATGGCCGGATCGAGTATGGGGGCGGCTGATGCTGCACCTGGCCTTCATAAAACGGCAGGTCATCCGTTCCCGGAAACAGGCCACGGTTTTCGTGCTTTGCGTGGTCCTGTCCATGTTTACCCTGATAGCGCTCAACGGTTTCTCCACGGGTGTTCACCAGGCCCTGATGAACGATGCCCGCCGCCTGCAGGCCGGCGATATCATTGTCCGGTCACACTATGATTTTACCCCTGCGCTGCAAACAACCGTATCGCGGCTCGCAGATGATGATCGCCTTTTGGCGGCGCGCCTTTATGAGTTCTACTCTATTGTCCAGACCCGTGACGAGGACCGCTCCCTGCTGGCCATGCTGAAGGTGCCCGGTTTCGGATATCCCTTTTACGGGCAGGTCGTGCTGGCCTCCGGCAAGCCCTTTGAACTGGTTTTGCAGCCAGGGGCCGTCATCGTCGAAGCGGGGCTGCTGGAAAGGCTGGCCCTTTCGGTAGGCGACGCGCTGCAAGTGGGGGAGGCGAACCTGACCATTGCGGACGTGGTAACCCTGGAACCAGACCGGCCGGTTACCTTCTTTTCATTCGGGCCGCGGGTTTTCATCCATCCAGATGACCTTGAGGCCCTGGGACTGGTCGATAAAACCGCTCGCGTGCACCACAAGCTGCTGCTCAAAATTCATGATCCGGCAGCATTGGAACCCATTGCCGCCATGCTGGCCGGCGCCGCCGAACCTGACCAGGAGCGGGTTGAAACGTTTCAAAACACCAACTCGCGCATGCAGCGCTTTTTCAATAATCTGCTGTTTTTCCTCAACCTCATCGGCATCTTTACCCTGTTGCTGGCCGGCATCGGTATCCAAAGCGCCCTGTCGGCCTTTTTAAAGGAAAAGACCTACACCATGGCCATTGCCAAGACGGTCGGCGCCACGAGTGGTTTTATCACCGGGCACTATCTGCTGGTGGTGATGATCCTCGGGCTGGCCGGCAACTTGCTGGGAACCGGGATCGGCCTGGGGCTGCAGCGTATCCTGCCGGCGCTTTTTTCCGGGTTTTTACCGGAGAGCCTGGATATAGGCCTATCCTGGCCGGCCATGCTGGAGGGCCTTTTGCTTGGTGGGGTGGTGGTGGCCCTGTTTGCCTTCCTGCCCCTGTATCGCCTGAAGCACATTCGTCCTACCGTGATTTTTCGGAAAGAATCGCCGCCGGGACGAAGCGGTCTACCATACGCCCTGTCCGCGCTGGCAATTGCGACCATCTTCATTGGGCTGATCCTGTGGCAGCTGCGGGATGTGCGCCTGGGCCTGTATTTTGTAGGGGCTATTATCGGGTTTCTGCTCATTACGGCCCTGGTCGTGCAAATCGGGCTGCTGCTTTTCCGGAAAATACGGTTCAAGCGCCTGGTCCTGCGTCAGGCCATCAAAGGGCTGTTTCGGCCCGGAAATTCGACCCGGCCGATCCTGATCACTGACGGCCGCGCTGGCCGTGTTATTCTGTATTTACCTGGTCGAGGCCAATCTTGATACGGCCTATGTCCAGAGCTACCCCGAAGATGCCTCTAATATATTCTTGATCGACATACAGAAAGAGCAGGTTCGCGGGGTATCCGGACTGATTGGCGATGCGGTGTTCTACCCGGTGGTGCGTGCCCGCATCCGGGCAATCAACAATGTGCCGGTTCAGCGTGAAACCGAACGCAGACGCAGGGGGGACAATCTTGCCCGGGAATTCAACCTCACCTACCGCCACCACCTGCTGGAGGATGAACGGATGCTCGCGGGCAAAACCCTGTTCCGAGCGGACTGGGACGGGCCGCAGGTATCGGTGCTGGACACCGTGTTGAAGATTCGCAAGATGGGAATTGGCGATGTGCTGCATTTCAATATCCAGGGGGTCCCCTTGAGTGCCCGGATAAGCAGCATCCGAACCCGTACGAAAGAGTCCATCAAACCATTTTTCTACTTTGTTTTCCCGGAAAAAATCCTGGCACCGGCGCCCCAAACCCTATTTGCTGCCGCGCGGATTCCCAAAGAGCGGATCTCCAGCCTTCAAAACAAGGTGGTGGCCCATTTTCCCAACATCAGCTTTATCGATATTACGGAAACCGTTAAGGTGTTTTCAAAGGTGATGCACAAGTTGAGTACGATCATACGCTTTTTTACATCCTTTTCCATCATTGCCGGTCTGTTGATTATGATCAGCGCTATCTTTGCTACCCGCGCCACCCGGATGCAGGAGGCCGTCTATTTTAAGATCCTGGGGGCCACCCGCGGATTTGTGCGCCGAATATTCGCTTTCGAAAATATCTTTATAGGTGCATTCAGCGCTATTCTGGCCCTGGCGGCTGCCCATGGGGACGCATACCTGATTTGTACCCGGATTTTGGACATTGCCTATCGGCCCTTTATGGCTGACAGCTTTGTCATGCTCCTGCTGCCCATCATTGTAGTGGTTGCGGGGGGCATGGGGGCCTCACGGACCATTTTACGAAAAAAGCCGGTTAGTTATCTAAGGGCCAGAGAAAGTCAGTAGGCAGGCGTTTAGGCTGAAGGGGTATTAGGTATAAGGTGTAAGGTAGAAGGAAATTATAGGAGTCAGGGGTCCGGGAACAGGAGTCAGGGGCCTGGGGTCAGGGGTCCGGTCCGGGGTTGGGTGTGAGATAAGGCGGGTGGAACGCTAATCGCCAAAAGCCAACAACGCTTTCGAACCTTCCTGATAGCCAAAACTGCGAGGTGAAAACTGCATGCAAAAGATTCGAAGACAGATTGTCCGGCTGGGTTTGGCCCTGGTGCTTGCAGCTGCTATGGGGTGCGGTGAAGAGGCACCGCCGAGCACCTCTTCGCCTGAATCGGTTGCGCCGGCGGAAATAACCACCGTGGTTCACGATGGTGTAATCGTAGCCGTCGGTGACAGCTTGACCGCGGGTTACCGGGTGGCCGAAGAGCAGGCCTATCCGGCCATTTTGCAGCAGCGCCTTGACCAGGACGGCTATAATTATCAAGTTATCAATTCCGGGATCTCCGGTGAAACCTCCAGCGGCACTCTGGCGCGGCTGGACTGGGTACTTACACTGAAACCCGATATCATCATTCTGGAAACAGGGGCCAACGACGGTTTACGCGGAATTGATCCCCAGTTGACCCGCGACAACCTGGACAGGATCGTCACCCGCCTCCGGGCCGAAGGGATTGTCGTTGTCCTGGCAGGAATGAAGATGATCAAAAACCTGGGTAAACCGTTCACCCGCGAATTCGAGAGTGTATATCCCGCGGTTGCCGCCAAGCACGGCGTTATCCTGATTCCCTTTTTCCTGGAGGGGGTTGCCGCCAACCGGCAACTGAACCAGGCGGACGGCGTTCACCCCACGGAAGAGGGCTATCGCCGGGTGGTTGATCATGTGTATCCTTTTGTGGTTCAAGCGATTGGCCAACAGCAGGGAGGGAATTTAGACTGAAGGGGATTTAGGTATAAGGTATTAGGTACAGGGTGTAAGGAAAAGCCGGGGAGTTGGAGTCAGGGGTCCGGAGTCAGGAGTTCGAAGTCCGGGATCAAGTGCCCGGGATCAGGTGTCGGGCATTCAGCCGGCGCTTAAAAATTTGCGTCTTCGCAAAGAGCTACGCCGCACAAGATGGCTGACAAGCAGGCGCCGGGAACAGCTGAGGTCCGGCCACTTTTAGTTATTTAATATGGAGCGAGGATGGAATCGGTTGTTGTACAGTATGTTGTTCTTTGTCTGACGGCGTTGTTGGTTTCGGGCTTGACACTTTTTTCGGGCTTTGGCCTGGGAACGCTCCTCATGCCGGCATTCGCCATCTTCTTTCCCATCGAGATTGCGGTGGCCATGACGGCCTTTGTTCACCTGGCGAATAACCTGTTCAAGCTGGGACTTTTATGGCGGCAGGCTGATTTCAATGTGGCGGTCCGGTTTATCATTCCTGGTGCAATCATGGCCGTGGCAGGGGCCTACATCCTTACCCACCTGACCGACCTCCCGGTTCTGGCCACGTACCGCATTGGTACGCATGTTTTCAAAATCGAAACGATCAAACTGGTGGTCGGCGGCCTGATCTTCCTGTTTGCACTCCTCGAGCTGGTACCGGCGCTCGAGAGGCGGATCCAGTTCGATCGGAAATATCTTCCCCTGGGCGGTGCACTTTCCGGTTTTTTCGGTGGTATATCGGGCCATCAAGGGGCGTTGCGCTCGGCCGTCCTGATAAAATGCGGACTTGAGAAGGAAGTCTTCATCGCCACCGGTGTGGTCTGTGCGGTTGCGGTGGATTTTGCCCGGCTGATCATATACGGAGCGGTTTTTTTCACCCGGCACTTTGACCTGATAGCTGCATCCGGTGGAATCAGCCTGATCGGTGTGGTTACCCTGGCGGCCTTTATAGGCGCCTTTGCCGGCAAAAAGCTGATGAAGAAGATAACACTGCGAACGGTTCAACTGATTGTCGGCAGCGGACTTCTTTTATTGTCCGGCGGACTTGCCTTAGGTCTGATCTAATACGCTTGAAGGTAGAAATAGAGGGCAGAGAGCCGAGAGGTCAAACGCTTGAAGCCGGAGAGCAGATATCAGATTTCGGAAGGACCTTGCCCTGTAGAGGGCAAAAAAACCGGAGACCAACGGCCTGAATCAAGTTATCGGAAAGGGTAAAATTTAGATTTTGCGGTAATCCGGCTTCCGGCATCGGAACTCTGGTTTCCTGGTCTGCCCGAATTCCACCTTTCCCTGCATTCAGGCCTCTCCCCAGCCTGGTGCCGCCTACCTTGAACCCGTTTCTAAATAAGGTCCTGCAGAAAAGCCGTGCGTTCCGCGGCGCCGGCCAGTTCTTTGCCGTCAACTGATACGGAATTGATTTTGAGGCCGGCCAGATAAGAAGGCACCCCTTTATTGCTTTTGTCCAGAACCCAGACAACCCCGGCGAGCAGGATGACCTTTTCTCCGGCCATAAGGCTAACCACAACATCCGTAGCCGGTTGGATACCTGTAGTTGTCTGGATCCGCAGGCCTTCCAGGCTGGTACCAACCATCATACCAGTAGTCTTGCCGCCCTCCGTCGTTATCTCAACCTGAAAATTGACAGCATACCGCTCATGTTCCCTGCGTTCAGTTTTGGCTGTTTGCTCCCCTTTGGGCATTTTGCCTCCCTGTTCGTTTTTGACCATCGACTTGAGGCTATAACATAACTGGGCTCAATCGTCGACGCTTCCCACCGCGGCGGGCAAGCCGCCAATTTCGATGCCAGAGTGCAAATGCCAGGGGCTGGAATGGATTTCTGGTCTCTTATCCTCTGGTCATCAGTCTTCAACCTAATAGCCTGAGATGAATCTTGATATGCCCGATGAGCGCAGGAAGGTGGCATTTGCCGGTGAATGACAGCCCGAATCAGCCGGCCTGGCATGCCCCTGAGATGATGAAATTGTTGTTACGTCTTGTCGGGAAAGTGAATACTTGAAACGTGCGGACACCATATCGTAGGGAAAATGGCATGTCAAATGGGGGGGGTTCGGGTTGGGGTGTAAGGTTGAAGGTGGAAAAATAACAAGAGATCGGGGGGCGGTGGCCGCAGACCCGCCGTTAACCTTTGAATGAATTTCCCAGCGAAGTACGGACCAGCAATTCAAGTCCGGGTAACATGCTCTATCAACCTGATTTAGCAGCGTTAATTTAAATTCGGTTGAATAGATTGCAGATAGATTGCAGGTTATGCTAAGGTATGAGCCTATTCTTTAACTCCCGGAGTATTCCAATGAAAAGTCGATCTGCAAAACTGTTGTTGGCAGTTTTATGCATTACGGGCGTCCTGTTGCTCGAGCTAAACACACCGGCCCCAGGTCAGAGCGAGGAGTTCTGGAGCGGAACTGTCACCGCGAACGTGAACCTCAGGAATGCACCCAGCCTTAAGGGAGCCATTGTCAAAGGGTTGTTGAAGGGTTCGCCGGTCAAGATATACGAGGAACAGAATGGCTGGTACCGGATTTCTGCACAAAAATACCACCAGGTCTTCAAGGGCTGGGTCAGCATCGAATATGTGGAAATCATAGCCGAGGAGCCCGCGGACACAGCGCCTGCTGCCGAGGTGCCGGAACCGGAGACACAGGCGCCGCTCCAAGCCCCTGTCGCAGAGCCGGCCCAACCGGCTCCGATCATAGAGCCTGATAAGCCGCTCCCGCCGCCGGCCCCAGTAGAGGAAACAGTTCTGCCGGAACCGAAGTCCCCGTCAGTTGCTACAGCCGAGCCGGAACCGGAAACAAAAACTGTCGAGCAACCTCCGCAAACAAAAGTAGTCGTGCCCAAACCAGAGAAGCCGCCCCAGGTAGAGAAGCCGAGTAGAACGGCGCCTGCCCCAACCCCTGCAGATGACTGGATGCACATGCTGCCGATGGCCTTGCCGGTGGTGGCTGTTGTCGTTTTGCTCATTGTGGTCATCGTCTATCGGGTTAAACGTAATTCCGGGAAAAAAGCCGGCGAGACAGCTGAACATGACGAGTGGTCAATACCCCAGCAGGAGAGCACTCAACAGGCGCTCGAAGCAAGCACCTCGTTTGAGGAAGCATTAAGGCCGCTTGAAAAAGAAACAAGTGAGCATGTGGAGGATGAACCAGGCCCGTCCTTTGAAGAAGAGCTGAGCGCACCTGAGGAGGACGATTCAGGTCCGTCCGTTGGGAATGAACTGAGCGAAGCGTTTAAGGATGATTCAAGCCCGACCCTTGAAGACGAACGGAGCGAGCCTTTGGAGGACGATTTAAGCCTGTCCTTTGAGGATGAGCTGAGCGAAGTGTTCAAGGACGATCCAAGCCAGTCCTTTGAAGAAGAACCACGCGAGCCTTTGGGGGGCGAACCAGGCCCGTCTTTAGATGCTGAACTGGACGAATCGTACGGGGATGATCAAGACCTGCTACTTGAAGAAGATTTGGACGAGGCGGCAGAAGAAGAACCAAGCCAATCCTTGGAGGAAGTCCTTTCGGAAGGAATAGACTTCCAATTGGAAGACACACCCGACGAGGCAGTCAAAGGTGATGAAAGCGCTAGTCCGACCAGGGACGCCGCAGTTTATGACCAGGTAGTGGAGATAATCAGCCGGATGTCGAATGTGGAATTGACCGAGTTGTTGGACCTGGTGAACAGCCAGTTCGGTGAGAAGTCAAGACAGGATGATCGGCTTACTTTTTACAGTATGGTAGACTTCGTTGTGGAGGGCCAATACTACCGCGATTTCATCCAGGACCTCAGTGCCTCGGGTGTTTTCATCAAAGGGCACCATATGTTCGAACCGGGACAATTAATTTTGATGACCTTCATGGCGCCCTATTTTCAAAAACCGTTTAAAATCTCAGGGGAGATCGTCCGCATCCTGGACGACGGGATAGGGGTAAAATTCGATCAGGAAAGCCAGGTACAGGCGGAAGCCATATCCGCCCTGATGGACCAAATTCGGATGCTCGAGGGGGAGGCTTAAAACCTGGAAGTATGAAGACCGAAGTCCAAAGTCGGATTGACCAAACGGCCGAGGATTCGAGTGATCAGGTGCCCGGACCCTGCGTCAGGAATCAGAACAACCACTGACACCCGACACCTGACGGCCAACTGAATATTTTTACCTTCGACCTTCGGTCTACTTTCTAAAAACCAGATCATTTAGGAGATCAATGAAAATACGTTGGTGGTTACTAGGTGCTGTCGGCATTGCCCTGGCCGGTTTTCTAACCGGCTATTTTTATTTGTCCAAAGCAAACCTCTACCAGGTTAATGGCCAGGCCAAACTGGCGGGGCTCAGTGCACCGGCAAAAGTCATCCGGGACGAAAACGGCATGCCCTATATTTATGCCGAGAATCTCTTGGACTTGATCAGGGTCCAGGGCTATGTGACAGCCCAGGATCGCATGTTCCAGATGCACCTTTCCCGCCTGTTTGCCGAGGGGCGTTTGACGGAACTGGCCGGGGAAAAGGCCAAGGCGCTGGACACGCGTATGCGCACCATTGGACTGCACAGAAATGCCAGCAAACATACCCGGATTTTGAACCGTGCGAATCGAGAAATCCTGCAGGCTTTCGCCGATGGCGTGAACCAATATCTGAAGGCCAACAGTGACAATCTGCAGCTCGAATTCAAGCTTGCCGGTATAACGCCGGAACCCTGGAAGGTTGCGGATTCAATGGCCATTATCTATTTTATGGGCTGGGGCTCGGCCGCCAATATGAAGACGGAAATGATTGCGCAGATGCTGATCGAGAAAATCGGCCTGGAACGATTCCAGGAAATCTACCCAATCAACACCAATCCAGATGACATTGCCACGGCCTTTCAACACGCGCCGAAACCAGCATCAGCCCGCCTGGCATACAGTAACTGTGACCTGCGGACTGACGATTTTTTAATGGGATTTTTCTCAACGGCCCCATCCGGCCTGGGCCTGGGCAGCAACAACTGGGTGAGCGGCAGCCGAAAATCGGCCGGCGGCAAACCGATTGTGGCCAGCGACCCCCACCTGGATGCCCGCCTGTTGCCCGGCGTCTTTTATCCCACCGGACTTATCTCTCCCGGCCTTCGGGTAGTGGGTGCGACGGTGCCGGGGGCGATGGTGGGGCGAAATCAATATGTGGCCAACGGCATTACCAATGCATATGGAGATGCCCAGGATCTGTTTATAGAGACCCTGGATCCCGACAACCCGAAAAACTACCTGGAAAACGGAAAATCGCTTCCATTCCAGGTTATCTCCGAAACACTCAAAATCAAGGATAAAAAAGCGGTCTCCGGTTTTCGTGAAGAGGTGATAACAATTCGTTTCACCAGGCGCGGGCCGGTAATTTCGGGCATTTTGAAACCATTGCAAACCGATAAAGTGGTAACGCTGCGCTGGGCCCCGTTTGAAACCATGCAGCCCTCATTGGGCATCGATTTTCTGCTGACCGCCAAGTCGGCCGCCGACGTTCGCAAAACGCTGCGGTCTGCCACGGCCGCGCATTTCAATGTGACATTTGCCGATGTCGAGGGGAACCTGGGCTGGCAGACGACCGGCCGGCTGCCAGTTCGAAATGTCGGCAGAGGGACGGTGCCGGTGGATGCGAACCAATACCCGGATACCTGGACAGGGTGGGTTCCCTATGAAGAAACGCCGCATCGCTACGGCAGCGATATAGAGTGGCTCGGCAACGCAAACCACAATACCGTCAAAAGGGATTATCCCCATTATTATTCCTCTTACTTTGCGCCCTATTACCGCTACCAGCGACTGAAGGAGCTGATGAACCAGCCCGGGGAAAAGACCGTTGCCGACCATTGGAACTACCAGCGCGATGACCTGAATGTTTTTGCCAGGCGGATAGCCCCGATTTTGGTAAAGGCCCTCAGGTCCAACCCGGAAACGGCCCAGATGGCCGCTATCCTGGAAAGCTGGGATTACCATGATCGTGCGGACGGGAATGCGTCGACCGTTTTTCAAACGATATACAGGCATCTGGCCCGATTGACATACGAAGATGAGTTGGGCCCTGACCTGGCCGCCACCATGCTGGACGCCTGGTATTTCTGGCAGGAGCGATTTGAAACCATGATCGTAGAGGGTGAATCCAAATGGTTCGATATCACCCACACAGCCGATAAAAAAGAATCCCTGGCTGAACTTATACAGCTGGCCGCCCTGAATGCCAAAAAGGAGCTTTCCAGTAAGCTTGGAAACGATTTAAAGGAATGGACGTGGGGCAAGGTGCACCAGATAGAATATACCAATCCTATTCGTCGCAAAGGAGCCGGCAAAGGGTGGCTGGGGGGCGGTAGACATCCCATGGGCGGTTCGGGAGAGACGCTCTACCGGGCCCTTTATGCCTTCAACAAGCCTGATGAGATCAAATATTCCGCCGCCATGCGCATGGTTGCCGATCTGGCGGATTCGGAGAAGGTTCTGGCTGTGATTAACGGCGGTGTGACGGGCAGGACCTTCCACCCGAATTTCAAAAACCAGATCGAGGCCTACGGCAGTGGTAAAAAGTCTTACTGGTGGTTCAGCGATGAGAAAATTCAGGCACACAAAGTTAGCGAATTAATGCTTGAGCCATGATGAGATTCAAGTCGAAGATTATTTAGGTATAGGAAAAGCTCAGGAGCCTGGAATCCGGAGTCGGGAGTCGGTCGTCAGGAGGCAGGAATATGAAAGTCCATTGACAGTCGGCATCAGGCAGTTTTTGGTTGACAAAAACAGTCTGATTTGAGATTTTATAACTATACAGTCCGTCAGATATCATATTGATATTACATTTCAAATTCATTCAGCACCCAACACAGCCGCCAACAGCAATCCTGAAGTAGCCGTTTGAATTAACTTTGGCGATATCCCTCCCGCAAGACCACCGATTTGGCAGTCTACTTTGTGGAGCAGAGTTTCCAGCTGCCCTGATACAGGTTGTCCACCCGTTTAAAGCGAACGCTATCGCTGCAACCTTGAACATGCTGCTGCCGTTCACACGCCCTGCGCCCCTTTAACCCTGCGCTTTGGCGCTCCCCAGCCGACATTGGGGAAGCGAACCTATGGACAGTACGGGCTGTTGCCAACGCTGGTGTAAGGAGGTGTGATCTATGAGTATTAAAGATCTTTTCCTACCCAAGATCGAGCGTTCCAACCCGGAAGTTCGTAAAAAGGCCGTTCTTGAAGAGGTTGACCTGGTATTGCTGAAACAGGTCAGCGAAGAAGACGCCGACCCGGAAGTGCGACAGCTGGCGCTCGAGAGATTGGAGTCTCTGTCAGTATCGGCAAGCGCAGCCGGATAGAGACCTCGGATGGGTCCAGACGATCGCAGGTTCAACAAGTGTGTAGCCGGCAATTTGCCGGGCGACATACAACGGTGAGGTACGGTCTCAAAAAGGAGGCAGGCAGGCACACCTGATCAGATGAATGCGATCCAGGTTTACGTCTTCGCGTTCTAAGCTTCCATCTTTGCCAAGAGCTACGCCGGACAAGACACCGGACAGACAGAGATCGGAGAACCGGGAAGCATGACGCCTGAGAACCTGCACCCCTGGCGGGGCGGCCCCCGATCAGCGCAACTGTGAATAGACCGACCAATCCGCTTTTTACAACATGAATCAGCGGGGAATCGCGGTGTTTTCTCTCGAGACCGCGCTGCTCTCGACGATTTTGGTGGGGACCCGGGCGACAACCGCGCCGCCGGCATTCAGGAAAACCAGCTCTGCAGCCCCACCGCGCGTAAATTTCCAGGGAACTTTTTTGATGGTCGGTATCTGGCTAAAATCAGCTTGCCCGGATTTGCGGCCCGGCTCATAGCGCCCCAGATGGGCGGTTCGTTTGCCGCCGACATACAGTAGAACCGATACCGTTTCATTGATATCGGCTTTTTCCAGGGCTGCCCGGATGCTCCCCATGTGGATTTTCAACTCCTTGCGGCCGGACGGGGTCAGGTGGATAGCCTTGATACCCCGGGTTTTTAATGTCTTCCATTGCTGGGCGGTTGCGGCTGGTTTAACAACGGTGTGCTTTACGGACGCCGGCTTGGCCGGGAGGTTGCTGGCAGACAGGGCGAGCAGGGCGATTATCAGAAGAAACCGTTTCATAACAGACCTCTCAAGATGTGACGCATCGCATTGGGTTTCACCGCTGTCGGGGGGCGATAAAGATAGGCTTCACATTAGCACCTGGGTGATGTTGTGTCTACAGGGAAGGGGCCGGTGTAAAGGAGGTATATGGTATAAGGTATAAGTTTTAAGGTGGAAGGTGGTAGGTTGAAGCAAAGCTGCGGAGTCCGGAGTCAGGCGTCGGGGGTCCGAAAATTATGAAGGGCCCTTGTTTTTAAGAAGTAATGACGGTTCGCTTGCAGATTGACGTCCAATTGGTATTAGAAATTACCTCGGGATAGCTAAAGGGCCCTTTTCCAGGGCCCGGTAGCGAGCGGTTTCGAGAGTCTGGTCGGTGAGGATGCGGCGTTGGAGCGATTGAATGAAGCGCACCGGCCACTTTTTCTGGATAATGGTTTTTACGAAATCTGGAATCCAGCCGCCAAGGTCCCCTGAAAAGGTAAATTGTACCCGGGTTTTACCTTTCGACAGGGGAATAACCGCAAACTCCAGAATTTCGATATTGGCCTGGACATGATCTTCCCGGGCATAATTTCTGTTTTGTGAAGCGACGGCCGCAAACAACACCTGATCGGGCCGATAGGTTATGGTGCCGCGCAAGAGAAATTCCCGATCCTTGAATGGCCAGGGGGTCGTGTAATATTCGCTGTATTCGAATTCATTGGCGGACAGCTGGGCATGAATGGCGGCTGATTTCAGTTTGGGCGCCCAGTCGTTTTTGCGCTCCACATCCACCAGGGCCATTACGATTTTCTGATAGGGCACGTCCAAGTCCGCCGTGGCCCGAAAAGGCAAGCTGCCCTCACTGGCCTGCAGCGCCTTGAAAAGGTCGACCCCTTCGTAGGTTTTGATGTATTCCCAGCGGCTGCTGAATACCGATGCGGGCCACATCATTCCTACAAGCCATAACCCGGCTGCAAGCATCAGGAAATATTTAGAAAATAATCTCCGCCAGGCTGAAGATATCACTGTGTGTGTCCATATCTTTAACCGCCTGACACACCGGCCTATTATCCGCTGCATCCAGGCGGCCGCTTTTTATTGGTAAAGCCATACGGCTATCTCATAAAAATATAGGGCCGTCGTGGAAAGGGTCAAGAGGGCACCGGAGATCCCACGGCCCGGCTCACCTTGTGTTTCACCGTTGCACACATTATAGTTTAGACTTGATTCCAGCTGCAGCGCAGTCATGCCCAATCTGGTTCCAAACGCTGAATTCATTCTGCTTCAAGCAATTCGGAATTTGATGCAATCATTGCATTGTATACTGCCGATGATTCATACAGATACTTTAATCAAGGAGGTCAAGATGATTACAATAGCCGGAATATCGGGCAGTCTCAGGAAGCACTCTTATAACGCGGGGCTTTTACGGGCCGCGGCCGAAGCAGTGCCGGACGGCTGTTCCCTCCAGATATGCAATATCCACGGCATCCCCCTGTATAATGCTGATGTTGAAGAATCAGATGGTATCCCTGAAGCTGTTGAAGAACTGAAAAACCTGGTGGCAGCTTCGGATGGGCTGCTGCTGGTGACACCCGAAAACAACAATTCCATGCCGGGCGTTTTCAAGAATGCGATCGACTGGCTGACGCGCCCGCCTGAAGATCGGGTACGGATATTTGGGGGGCGGCCGCTCGGGCTTATGGGTGCCACCCCGGGTGCCTTTGGGACGGCTTTTTCACAATATGCCTGGTTGCCGGTGCTGCGTGTATTAGGGACCCATGTGTGGTCAGGCCGATTGATGTGGGTCAGCGGCGCCATGGGAAAGTTCGATGAGGCTGGAAATCTGACGGATGAAAAGACAAAAAAGCAGCTTGGTAAATATATGCAAGGGTTTGTGGATTTTGTTTCCAGATTGAAAGAATGAGAGGGAATTTTCAGTCGGGTAGAGATTGAAGGCTGGAATTTCATCAAGTATAAGGTGCAAGATTAAAAGTAGAAGAAAGAGCCAGGGCGTCGGAAGTCAGACATCCGAAAACCGGAAGCTTTTTTAAACATGAAGATGCCGCCGGCTTTTAAGGAAATGAACGGATGAGAAGTAAAACATTGGGTGCAAGTCAATTGCTGGTTACTCCCATGGGCCTGGGGTTGGCGGCCCTGGGCCGGCCGGGATATATCAACCTGGGGCATGGCGAGGATCTGAATTACAACTACGATGCGGCCGCCATGGAAGCGCAGGCGCACACGGTGCTGGATGCAGCCTGGGATGCCGGGGTACGCTATTTCGATGCCGCTCGCTCTTATGGAAATGCTGAAGGGTTCTTGCAGTCCTGGCTGGCAAAACGTGAAATTCCCCCCCAGGCGGTGACCATCAGCTCGAAATGGGGCTACACCTATACGGCCGATTGGCAGGTTAAACTGCCTGTCGGCCAGAAGCATGAAGTCAAGGAGCACACCCTGCCGGTACTCCAGCGCCAGGTCGCGGAAAGCCGGGGCCTGCTTGGCAGCCATCTCGATCTTTACCAGATTCACTCGGCCACCCTTGACAGCGGGGTATTGACAAATCAGGCAGTGTTGCGGGAACTGGCCCGCCTGCGCAAAGACGGGCTGCACATCGGTTTTACGGTCAGTGGGTCACGGCAGGCCGACATTATCCGAAAGGCAATGGACATAAGGTTTGATGGTGTTCTGCTTTTTGCAACCGTGCAGGCCACCTGGAATCTCCTGGAGCAATCTGCGGCGGGTGCCTTGCAGGAAGCGCACGCTGCCGGGCTTGGCGTGATTGTCAAAGAAGGCCTGGCCAATGGGCGCCTGACCGCACGCAACGCTTCAGCCGGGTTCCGGACGCAGATGGCCGCGCTCCTGGCGTGGGCCGAAAACCTGAACACCACGGTGGATGGTCTGGCCCTGGCGGCGGCAGCCAACCAGCCCTTTGTAGATGTCGTATTGAGCGGGGCGGCCTGTGTCACGCATCTGCAATCGAATCTGAAAGCGCTGGATGTTGCTTGGGATGATGCATTGGCTGGATTTTCGGCTGAACTGTGCGAGCCGGTTGAGGCGTATTGGGAGATACGCAGCGGGTTGGAGTGGAATTGAGTCGGGAGTCCGAAGTCTGGAGTCGGGGGTCAGGAGTCCGAGGGTGGTGGCAGGAAGACCAGGGGATTCAAGATGAAATAGAAAATATCATTGGCTCTGCCCTGATTTCAATTTGGTGATAAACTCTTCCAGCTCTTTCGCTTCTTCGGCACCGAGTTGCCGCAAAATTTCAAGTTCCTTTTCAGCCAGATCAAACTTTCCCATTTCAGCATAGGCTTCACCCAGATACTCGTGGGCTTCAGCCAGGTCCGGAGCGATCCTGATGGCTTTCTTATACGCCATGACGGCATCCTTGAAATTCCCAATTTTGCGGTAGGTGTATCCCAGGTTGCTCCAGGCTTCAGCATAATCGGGGTCAATTCTCACCGCGCGTTCATATTTTCTGGATGCCCGCTGGTAGTCACCCGCTTTTTGTAACTTCTCGCCGGATTCAAAATACACATTGGCTGTAGAGCGTTTATCATCGGGCGACTGGCTCGGTCTGGCCGGTGCACCGGCCGCATGCAAATTCTGGTTCCAGATCCAAAAGATCCCCAAACTCAAAAGCAACAATATTTTTATCATTTCAAACAGTTGTGGTCTTGATAGTGCTATCGTTTTCATTGC
>Ga0126327_10000158_pt1 | contig 17659 bp, 17 predicted proteins | sample InaspJWI30metaG_FD_101392 | JGI IMG/M metagenome (GOLD analysis project Ga0126327, IMG submission 101392) | Marine gutless worms symbiont microbial communities from Oahu, Hawaii - Inanidrilus sp. 1 OAHU.JWI-30 metaG | ecosystem: Host-associated > Annelida > Digestive system > Unclassified... | reverse complement strand
GGCGTCGGGAGTCAGAAAGATCTCCCCTTCCCTGGCGGGAGGGATTGAGGAAGGGGGCGGTTTCAGGATGCCGACTGGCCGCCAACTATTCCATCGATGCATTAATCAAAAGGTTGGAAAAAAACAGATGGAAATTAGATACGCAACGCTGGCGGATGCTGATACCATTGCCCGGTTCAACCAGTCCATGGCCCTCGAGACCGAGAACAAGGTGCTGGCCGATGAGGTGATCAACACCGGGGTCCGGGCGTTGATAGAGAACCCCCGCAACGGATTTTATGTTGTGGCCGTGGTGGATGGAGTTCTGGCGGTGTCCCTCATGGTCACCAGCGAGTGGAGTGACTGGCGCAACGGGTTTTTCTGGTGGATCCAAAGTGTTTACGTCGACAGGATGTACCGGCGCAGAGGACTCTACTCCGCCATGTACCGGTTCGTGAAAAACGAAGCTGCCAAACGGGCGGATGTATGTGGTTTCCGCCTTTACGTGGAACAGGAAAATGTCAGCGCCCAGAAGACTTATGAGTATCTGGGGATGGAGCGGACCGCATATATTCTTTATGAGGATGAATCATAGAGAATTTGCATCGCGCGGAGACGTAAAGACGCAGAGACGTCCTGCTTAAAATGAAAATCATTGCTCAGTCCAGCGTAGTCGGGAAAACATGAGTGGGCTGGGTTCGCCAGTAAAAACAAAACCAGAATCGAATTCGAAGTGTTTTTCGCGATAGCGCAACGAAAATTGCAGTTGACCTTCTCTGCGCCTTGGCGTCTCTGCGCGAGGATTGGTTTTAAGGTTTAAGTGTTTTCAGTGGTCCCTTCTTTGAGCCTGAGCCTTTTTAATATTCTTACAAGGAGAACTCAACATGTTCAAACACATCCTCTGCCCCATTGACCTGAAGGGAAAAGGCCGGGCCAAACTGGCCCTGAAAAAGGCTGTCCAGATCGCCCACCAGTTCGGCTCGAAAATTACCGTGCTGAATGTTCACCCGGAGTTTATGAAGGCCGAAGAGCGTCAAATGCTGCGGGTCAGCGTTGAGAAGATGGAATCCAAATTCCGGCAGATCGCCCTCGACTCCAAGAAGGAAATGCAGGCCATCATCGCGAAGCTGCACACTGAAGATATCGAAGTGGCGTACCTGCTGCGCGAAGGCAGCCCGCACAAAGCCATCTGTGCTGTGGCCGCCGATCTGAATATCGACCTGATCGTAATCTGCACGGACGGCCGCGACAGCCTCAAAGACTTCGTTAAAGGGACTGTCACCGAGAACGTTATCAACAGCCTGCTGTCAACGGTAATGGTAATTCCGTCTCCGCAATAGAGGGCCAAAGCAGGTCCAAGGTATAAGGCGGAAGGTTTAAGCAAAACCGGCTTGTGTATATCAGAAACAGGCGTCCTCCAGATTATAGAGTCTTACCTTCTACCTTACACCTTTCACCTTCTACCTATCGATTCATTTCCGTCTCCATGGCATCCTCCACGCCCAGGTGGTGGGACTGCCAGACATTGTTTTCGCCGGCATACTCAGACAGGTTCTTGCTCGTCAGGTGCTGGATCATGGCTACATCATCTTCAGTTTCATCTTCCCGGCCCATTTGGGTCATCAACGTCACCCGGCTGTGGTAGGCGGCCCCGTATTCGGGATCGAGTTCAATGGCCCGGGTGAAATCGAGCAGGGCCTGTTCTGCATTCCCGCGCTTTTCCTCCACCAGGCCGCGCAGGTGAAACGCCCGGGCATAGCCCGGATCCAAATCGATGGCGTGGTTGAAGTCCGCCCGGGCTTCATCCAGCATGTCCAGCTGCAGATAGGCTGATCCGCGCCCAACGAATGTCAGCTTGAAGCCATCATCCACGTCGGCTGCATCCGATAGTATTTCGATGCTCTTTTCATAATTGGTATTTGCGAACTCCATCATACCTTTGTTGAACAGGTAGTTCGCTGATGCCTTATTTTCCATAAGTATATCCTTTCAAACCGCAGGGCACGCATGCCTGCGGCTATTGTGTAGATTTTAGCGGCCGCCAGCCCGGAACGTCTGCGTAAACAGGACGCAACCCTGGTGCCTGAATTAAGTATAAAGCGGGATTTCGTTCTTTCAATGGGGACGGGTTGCGGTCATAGTGGTAGGTCTTTCCCGCCATCATGCGTTGCCGGTCCAAGAAGGCCTCAAGGCGGCTGTTGAGTCGCAGGTTGACACGGAATGCAATGCGCGCCGCGAATCAAAGTAACAATAAGTAATCATTTGTAATATTCATTAGCAAGTCTTGAAAATGCAAAATGCCTTCAAAACCCCTTATTGCTGTCGGCGTATTGATAGGTTCTACCTATAAAAGGGACCTCAGTTCTCTGGGGTTGCGTATAACGGCTTAGTATCAATTATACGGTAAAGAGATTTTTTGTGGACCTGCGACGACAGGGTCGCGAATCATCTCATAAACATGCAATGCAAAGGATAAAGCGCGTTATGGGAGCAAAAAACTATCTGGTCGTGGGTGGGAGTACCGGCATCGGGTTGGAAATCGTCAAGCGGCTCAATGGCAGCGGACATTATGTAACCGTGGTATCAAGAAGTCGTGGCAGCCTGGATTCTTTTGGGGATATTGAGCACATAGCGTTGGATGTGATTAGGGACGATTTTGATTCCATCAGCCTGCCGGATGTGCTCGACGGGCTGGTATACTGCCCGGGAACGATCCGGCTTAAACCTTTTCGCCGCCTGCACAGTGACGAGTTAATGGAAGATCTGCAGGTAAATTTTTTGGGTGCCGTGCGGGCGATTCAGGCGTGCCTGACCCGGTTGCGAAAGGCCCCGGAGGGTGGTTCGGTCGTCTTGTTCAGCACCGTCGCTGTTCAGACGGGGATGCCTTTTCATGCCTCGATCGCCGGTGCCAAGGGAGCTGTGGAGGGTTTGACCCGCTCATTGGCCGCCGAGTTGGCACCCCATATTCGATTCAATGCCATTGCGCCCTCATTGACGGATACACCTCTGGCCAGGGAGCTTTTATCCGGTGAGGAGAAACGCGAGGCCGCCGCCCGACGGCACCCCATGCAGCGCATCGGAACACCCGAGGAAATTGCAGCCACCGCTGTACATTTGCTTTCAAAAGAAAGCCGCTGGATGACCGGACAAGTACTGGCAGTGGATGGCGGTATGGCCGCCCTGCGAACATTTAGATAGTCGGTTATTTTTATCAAACTGTTTATCGTAAACTACGCTGATAGATAAAAAAGAGCACAGCACCCCATAAAAATCATCCATAGGAGGGTCTACCATGAGTACACCTATGAACGTTTTCGATATTTTTGACCATGATGATCATTTTCAGACCATAATGAAACATCTGCTGGAGGCGTCCATGGACACCTCTTTCAATGGCATCATGATTACCGAGGCCGGTCCCGGTTATCCCATCGTCTATGTGAATCCGGCCCTGGTTGACCTGACCGGCTACGGGCCGCACGAACTGGTCGGTCAATCGCCATCCCTGCTGCAGGGGCCCAATACCAGTCAATGGGTTCTCGACCAGCTCAAAGAGCAGATAACCGCCGGGGAGATGTTTCACGGTCGCACGTCCAACTATCGCAAAGACGGCTCCGAGTTCATCATGGATTGGCGCATCGTACCGATTCGCAATGCGGTCGGCGACATTACCCACTACATGGCCATCCAGCGGGAAGTGCTTTCGGAAGACGCGAAGACCACGGGGTCGGATGTCTGAAGTCAGAGGTCAGGAAGAGCATGCTGGCAGGTATCAGCAATAATATCACTGATAGTCATTCCGACCTCCGATGTCTGACCTCTGATCTCCAGATATTTAAAACTGAGGGATGCATAGCAGGTCTTCCCCCCGAAGCGTTACACGGTCCTGAACAGACTTTGGATGTTGCCTTTGCCGGGTTGAACAAGTGGATAGCGCGTTGTTCACAGTATAAAGATTCAATTGGAAACACAACTGTTGTGCCTTTTTTACTACCAGCCACAACCTATTGTGTATGGGCAGCTCTGGCGGTTGCGCGTGCTTCGCTAGATAGTCTTATCGGTATGATATTTTTGTTATTTTTCTTGACAATCAATAAGAGATGGATATTATGGCCCAACTCAGTAAAAGCCTGCCTCAATGGGGAGGCAGGAAAGCTTTTTCCCGCAGGTGTACCATTTGTCAAAGTGGCGACCCGTAGTAGGAAGATGAGAATTTGTGAAAGGAGGACGTCACAATGGCTAATGGAATTGTAAAGTGGTTTAACGATGCAAAAGGCTACGGCTTCATCGAGCAGGAAGATGGTGACGATGTATTCGTTCATCACACCGGTATTAACGCAACCGGTTTCAAGTCTCTGAATGAAGGCGATCGTGTAACTTTCGACATCGAGCAGGGCCAGAAAGGTCTTGCCGCCGTCAACGTTACCGTGCAGTAGTCACAGACTTCAGATTTTAAAAAAGGGCATTCCGGATTTTCCGGGGTGCCCTTTTTTTTGGTGTTCATGCTGAAGGAATACCCGGAGTCAGGAGTCCAGAGGCAGGCGTCGGTCGATTTTTCGGACCCCGGATTCCAGACCCCAGACTCCTGATTTTAGGGTTGCATTGTTTTGTAAACACACTACATTAAGTAAAGGTCCAGCCTACAATTATTCAAAATTACAGGAGCTTCAGGATGAAACGCAATTTTGGGTGTCTGCTGATATTCGTTGCCATGTCCATAGCCGGCTCTGCCTCAGCCCAAAGTCCGCAAAGAGGCCTGGCCGTCACCTTGAATACTGAAGCGGCCGGCGCCTGGGGCGATTACCACGCCCTGATCATCGGCATTAATAATTATAAAGAGTGGCCCCGCCTGCAGACCGCGGTCAAGGACGCTACCGTCATTCGCGAGACCCTGGTCACGCGTTACGGGTTTGCCAAACAGAACGTGATATTGCGCACGGACCAAGTGGCCAGCCGCCTGCAAATTATCCGCGACCTGCGCTTTATGGCCCAATCCATGCGTCCCGATGACAACCTGCTGATCTACTACGCCGGCCACGGCCAGCTCGACGACCTGACCGGCGATGGTTTCTGGGTCCCGGCCGAGGGTGCTATGAAAGATCCCGGGACCTGGGTGGCCAACTCATACATCAAGGCCGTTCTCAGTTCCGAGAAGGTCCAGGCCAAGAACGTGGTGGTGATTGCCGATTCCTGCTACAGCGGTTCCATGCTGCGCGGGGGGCCGTCTCTCATGTCCATGGACGACCAGCGCTACCGGGAGAAGCTGGCTGAAAAGGCCTCGCTGCGCTCACGCCAGGTGATCTCCTCCGGCGGGGTCGAGCCGGTGGCCGACGGCGGGGCCGAGGGGCACAGCCTGTTTGCCTACTACCTCATCAACGCCCTGCGCAAGAATGACCGCGAGGTCATCGACCTGGAGAACCTGTTTCACACCAAGGTGTGGAAGCCGGTCACCGAGATCGGCGACCAGCGTCCCAATGTCGGCCGGCTCAAGACCCCCATGGACCAGGATGGTCAGTTCGTGCTCTACAACGCGGTTTGGGCCCGGGAACAGCAGGGCCGCCAGGCAGCGCTGGAAGCCAAGAGACAACAACAGATCGAACGGGATGCGCAGGCTGAGAGGGCCCGGCAAAAGGCCGCCGTAGCATCGGCTGAACTGGAGCTACAGCGCCAGCGGATCGAGATGGAAAAGCAGCGGCTGGCCCTCGAAAGAGAGCAGCTGGCCCGTGAACGCGCCCTGGAAAAACAGCAGCGCGAACTCGATAAGCAGAGACAGGAAATCGAGTATGCCAAACTCCAGGCCCGCCTGGAAGCTCTGGAGCAGCAGAAAAAGACAAATGCCGCCGCGCCCCCATCGCAAGCCGCTGCCGAGGCTCCGCTCCTGGCTTCGGTTACCCGGGCTCGCAAGCCCGGCTACACCGGGAGCCGGATGGCCGTGTTTCCAATCAAAATCATTTCTGAGTGGCAGTCGGGTATCGGTCGACACCAAAATCAAATCATGCAGGCATTGGAACAGATCAGTGCTGATGATAGTAAGCTCGAGTTCGCATACGTTTATAAAAAATGGGATGGGGTCCCTGAAAGCGCGTCCCTTGTTCCCGAAACCATCAGGAACGAAACCGATAAAATTTGGGTAAAACCCTCCCTGTTTGCCGATTTTGCACCGGATTGGGAGAAGTTAAAAGCACTCGGCTCCAAGCTCGACATTGAGCTGGCCATGCTGTTTTATCTGAATATGGGATCTCAGTCCAAGATGAGCGTTTTTCTCTACGATGTGCGGCGGGGTAAAAAGTATGCGTTGAAAGGGCAAAGTATTACCTGGATTGCAATTACCAACAGCACCCAGGCGTTTGCCAAACAGCTGTTGAACGAATACTATCAAGATCAATAGTTTTAGTCTGCCGTGTATTCATCCTAATTTCTCTGCCCCTTACCCCGTTGGGGGAAAAGCCGGTATCATCGTCCTCCGGGCAACATCTTACCACTGCAGATTACCCTTCAGAGAGGGATGCGATTTCCGCCCCGGTGACGCGCAGGAGTTCTTCAGGGGTCAGGCGCATCATGGCATTGATATCCCCGCCGCCGCCGAAGATGGCCTCCTGCTCCAGGACGGCCCTGTCCACAAGGGTCCGCATGCGGATCAAATGACCGAAAGGCGGCATGCTGCCTACCACGAAGCCGGTGAGCTCCAGGGCCTGTTCCGGGGTGGCAAAGCGCGCCCATTTGCGGCCCACCTCCAGGTACTTGGCCAGTTTGCGGCGGTCCACCCGGGCCAGGCCGTTGTTGATGACCAAAAGAGGCTCCTCCCGGATTCTAAATACCAAAGATTTGATGATCTGTTCAGGTTCAACAGCGAGTTCACGGGCGGCATCCTCCACGGTGGGCGTATGTCCATCCATGGTCAATATTTCGGCGGTAATATTCTCATTAACGATAAATTTCTGTAAATCGGTACTGTTCATTCTGTTCCTTTGATAACTGTTTCCAATTAACCGCCGGCGAATATCGGAAAGACAGCCATGAATCTGAAGTTAGCCAGGTTTTCAGACTCCGGACTCCAGACACCGGCCTCCTTGGTCTTATGGTTTGTAGATGGACACTAATGGACCATTAGAAACGCATATCTATCCATCTGCTGATCATAGTCCGTACGCACGTTAATGCCGAAGCCGAACTGCCTAACGGTGGCGTAGACATCGACACACATGCCTTCCGGGCTGGGGCGCGCCATCCTGGGCTCGTGGCAGGTTTCCCGTGTTCCGGTGCACTCCTTGCAGAAACAGCAGGAATCCATGAAAAGCAAAAAAGCCCGCTCGTAGCCAGCCAGGAAGACCTCACGTTCAAGCTTGACCAGTTTGGCATTGATCTTCGCCGACCAGTTGTGGCGTTCTTCAGGCTGGTCCATGGTACCGGTAAAATGCAGGATCAGGGCATCTTCGTATTCACCAAAGAACCGTTCGCACTCAGTTAGGGACGGGGTGTTGGGCGGGCAGGCCGCACAATGACCGTAACCGTTGCAGCCAAACATGCATTTCATGCGGACCCATTGGGCCGTGATGATTTTGCGGGGCTCGATCCACTTGTAGTCGGTATACCCTTTTTTCTGAATCACATCGTCCAAAGCGGTCCTGGCATCAGCTGTCAAACTCATGGTCTGCTCCTTGTTTCTGAGGGTTGTGCAATGGCGCTACTTTACTTAAATTCGGTTTGAAAAGTCAAAGAGTTCATAAGGTGTAAAGGCTGAAGGTTGAAGGCTGAAGGGCAATCCAGGTATAAGCTGTAAAGTATAACATGGAAGAAGATCCCGGAGTCGGACGATTTTGCTGACCCCAGACTCCCGACCCCGGACTCCGTGATTTTGCCACTTACGCCCTTTCTATGTTAAAGTGAAACACGTCCCACCCATTGATCACACCTGAAGTGAGGGCAGCATCATGCGCATCGATACCGACATCCAACTTTTATTGTATCGCCGGACCAAAATCGTGGCCACCCTGGGGCCCAGTTCCTCCGATTCGGGAACCGTAGAAGCGCTCATCCGGGCCGGGGCTAATGTGTTCAGGCTCAACATGTCGCACGGGACCCACGAGGATCACCGCAAAGTTTATGGACACGTGCGGGAGACCGCTGCCCGGCTGGGCAAGCCGATTGCCGTCCTGGCCGATCTGTGCGGCCCCAAGATCCGGGTGGGCGCCTTTGAAAACGGTCGGATCGACCTCCACCGCGGCGATGTCGTGACGGTGACCACGCGGGCGGAGACCGGCCATGCGGACCTGATTCCTTCCCGGTACCGGGCCCTGGCCGGAGATGTGACCGCCGGGAACCGCATCCTGCTGGATGACGGCAATATCGAATTGAAAGTTCTTGAGATCGACGGCGAAGATATTTCGTGTGAGGTGATCGCCAGCGGTGTCTCAGCGATCACAAAGGGATGAACCTGCCGGGTGCCGATATATCCGCGCCGTCGCTTACCGAGACGGATCGCAAAGATGCGGCCTTCGCCCTGGATCTGGGTGTGGATTTTTTGGCGCTGTCCTTTGTTAGACGGGCCGCCGATATTCAGGCCCTGCGCGACCTGATCGATGACGCCGGCTGCCAGGTCGCGGTCGTGGCCAAAATAGAAAAACCCGAGGCCCTGAGCAATATCGATGAGATCCTCGACATCACCGATGCCATCATGGTCGCCCGCGGCGACCTGGGGGTGGAACTGCCGCCCCAAAAGGTTCCGGTGGCCCAGGATCAATTGATCGATGCGGCCCGCCAGCACCGCAAGCCGGTGATCGTGGCCACCCAGATGCTGGAATCGATGATCACCCACCCGCGCCCCACGCGGGCCGAGGTGTCCGACGTGGCCACGGCTGTACGCCACGGTGCCGATGCGGTCATGTTGTCGGCGGAGACCGCTGCCGGAAAGTACCCGGTGGAAGCGGTCAAAATGATGGACGATATCATCCGGCAGACAGAAGGCTACCTCTGGCGGGATGGCTTTTTCGGTACCCTGCGACGCCGGACAGGGGGGCAGCGGCCCTACGCCATCGAGGACGCCCTGTCCGAATCCATGGCCAAGCTCTCCCGGGACCTGATGGCCCGGGCTATCATGGTGATTTCCCAGCAGGGCCGCTCCCTGGCCGTCATGAGCGCCTCACGGCCGGCCTCGCCTATCCTGGGCGTCTGTCCGGATTACCGTACCAGCTGCATTGCGGCCCTGCTCTGGGGCGTCATCGCCATTACCGTTGACGAAGCAGCCCTGGAGGACCCCCATAAGCTGGCGCGTGAAAAGGCACACACCTATGGTTTGGCCAAAGAGGGGCAGACCATCCTGGTTGTCAGGGGGTTTTCCACCAGCCTGGAAGAGAATACGCCGAGTGTGACGGTTGTTACAGTGTAGGTATAAGGTCTATGCTGTAAGGTACAAGCTGGAGGGAATAACGAAGGAGTCGGGGGGCCAGGCAGATCTTCGGCTTCCGGACCCATTACATCTGATTTCTTTTCATTCACCCTATACCTTATAGCTTATACCTTCTGCCTGACACCCGGCAGTTTCTATGTTGACTTAAGGTGCAACTTTCTGTTTATTCTATAACTGTCACACATTAAGGCTCCATCAGGATATTAACTATAGCCTGGGAAAACCCATGGACCGTAAAAAGGCACTTGAAGACGCGGCTGTCAAATTGTTTGCTGCCAACGGCTTCGACGCCACCAGCACGGCCAGTATCGCCCAATATGCCGGGGTTACGGAGCCGCTTCATCCACTATCATTTCAAAAGCAAAGACGGCCTTTTTACCCATATCCTCGAAAGTATTTTTGCGGAATATTTCGATCGCTTTGACCAGCTGCCCGAGAAGACCCCGACCGAGTTCGACAAGCTCGTGAACCTCATCCGGTTTCATTTCCGGTTTGCCGAAGACTATCCGGATGAGACCTATATCGTGATCAGCGCCTGTCCGGCCAAGCTCCAGGACGCCGCCCATGTCTGTGCCCAGTACGTGACCACCCAGGGCCAGCGTTTGTCGCAATATATTTCCACCTGCCTGGAAAGAGGGATTGCATCCGGAGAATTCCGGTCGGTTCCGGTTGCGGCAACCACCGGCCTGCTCCTGGCCATGGTCAACGGCCTGATGCGCCGTAAAAGCCTGCGGCTGGATGAGATCGAAGGACTTTTGGGGGCGGTGCTCGACTTTTGCCATCACGCGTTACGTGCGCCTGATTAGGTAGAAGGTATAAGGTAGAAGGTTGCAGCAACCTCAGGTGTCAGGAGTCGGACGATTTTCTGACACCAGATTTCAGCCCCCAGACCCCTAATACAATGATTTCAACGCTATGCGCCATGCTCTTTGCTCATAACGCCGATAAAGGATTATCATGAAAGATAAAAAAGCGCTGCTCGACGGCCTGGCCCAGGCTGTTGTTATTTTGAATGAATTCGTTGCTACCATCCCCGCGGACAAATTGGATGTCCGTCGGGGCGAGGGCTTCTGGACGATCAACGAGCATGTGAGCCACCTGGCCGATGTGCAGCCCATGCTGCTCGAACGTCTCCAGCGTTTCGAGATCGAAGCGTCCCCGGCATTCGTCCCCTTTACACCGGACAACGATGAAACAGCCGACAGCGGTCCCCCGAATGTGCCGACGTCCGAGGCCCTCAAACAATTTGCCGATTTCCGCCGGCAGCAACTGGACCTGCTGAAAGCAGCCGACGACCGGACCTGGCAAAAGACCGCCACTCACCCCGAATACGCCCAATACGCCTTCTACATCCTGGTGCGCCACATCCTCATGCACGACCACTGGCACATGTACCGGATGGAGGAGTTGTGGTTGACCAACGATGAATTCCTTACGGAACTGCAATAGGTGAATAGGTATAAGGTAGAAGACTGAAGGTCAAACTTGGGGCCCATGGTCTGAAAATCAGGAGATTGGCAGCATTGACCTTGATGACTTATAGAATAATTTCAGCTATATTAACCTTTGCGGGACTTATAGCGGTTGCTAAATACTCCCAGCACCTCTTGGGCCTGGTGATGCTGGTTGGTGGCCTTTTACTGGGATTGGGCAAGGGTCTCCCTCCAAAATAAATACGGCGCCAGGTACAACAAAACCAGTTCGTCCTTCAAAATCAAGGGCGAACTGGTTTTGTTTTTTCCGATATCCAGCCGCGGACCTCTGTCTCCCAGCCTTCAGGTGGTGGGCGATACTGGATTTGAACCAGTGACTTCTACCGTGTGAAGGTAGCACTCTCCCACTGAGTTAATCGCCCGTCTTCCGGTTGGCTGATGACTCACATCTATCTCAATTAATAAGTTAATGTCAATAGGGGTAAGGCCGCAGGAAAACCCTGGTGTCAGGAGTCGGGCGTCTGAAATCTGGAATCTGGAGTCGGATGGCCTTTCTGACCCCGGACGCCAGACCCCGAACTTCGGTCTTCAGGCTGTAAGGTCTCGTTATTTCAGGTTGTTCCTTTCGGGCAGGTGAGAAAGATTTGCCCTCCATATTTTGTTTTGCTAATATTCCGCTAACATTTTATCCGTATTTTGAATCGAGAGGCTATTTCAAAAATAGGATATTGGTTCAAGGTCAAGGCGGCCGTGAAATTCAAACCGCAGGAATACCGGGAGTATTTCGAGGATTTGAAATTTGCGCCCAACGTAGAGATTGGGCCAAAAGACATTTTTTCGATAGCCTCTAATGTAAGTGAGAGACATGCAGCAACCAGGTAACAGTGAACAACTTTTGTTCGGTGACGAACTGCGGGCGATTCACAGCCTGTCGTATGAATTGGCCGTGAGTAATTCAGTCGAGAATCTGGTGACCGTGGTGCACCGGCACATCCTCGATCTGTTGAAGCCTGACCTGGTGGTGGTCTACCAGCGCGACTGCGAAGTCCTGGTTTCCATGGGCGAAGCGCCCACCTCCTCCCTGTTCAAACAAGAAGCGCCGGATACCAAGCGGATCGGGCAGTGCCTCTGCGGTTTGGCTGCCCAGGAAAAAGAGAGTATTTTTTCCAAGGACATCCACAAGGATGTGCGCTGTACGCTGAAGGAATGTAAACGGGCCGGGTTTCGATCCTTTGCCGCAATCCCTCTGACGGTGGCAGGAAAAGTGATCGGTGTATTGGGGCTGGCCTCCGCGGTGGAGCGTGATTTCGCCGAGCAGGCGGGTCTGCTGGAAACCATGGCCGCCCACATCGCCGTGGCCCTCAAAAACCGGCAGTTGCAGGAGCAGCTGTCTGCCCAGCAGGACCTGCTGCAAAGCGTATTCGACAACGTCCTCATGGGCATTACGCTCTGGGATAAATAGGGGAACCTGGTGCGGGCCAACCAGGGGTTTTATAAATTGACCGGTTATGCCCCTGATGAAATCCGCAACCTGGAGGACTGGTTTCCCCTGGCTTATCCCGATCCCGAATACCCCGGGGCTGTCCTGGCCGAGTGGGAAGAGGATGTCAGCGGTCCGGGTGCTGTCCGTGAGTTCAAAGTGACTTGCAAGGACGGCACCGTCAAAGGCATCGAGTTCCGGACCACCTTCCTGGCCAATGGAAACGCCCTGGTGACCCTGACCGACATGACTGACCGCAATGAGCGCGAGGCCGCGCTGCGTGACAGCGAAGCCCGTTTTCGCGCCAATTTCCACGGTGCGCCCGTGGGCATGGCGGTCATCGATACCCAGCGGCGCTTCGTGGAAGTGAACCAGCAGATCTGCAATACCCTGGGCTACACCCCCGAAGAGCTGGTGGGGCGTTCTTTTAACCATTTCACCCATCCGGAAGACCGGGAAAGCGGCCGGGAGCGCTGGGCCCAGCTGCTGGCCGGTGAAGTGGATTATAACCAGGGCGAGAAGCGCTATGTTCACAAGAGCGGCCGGACGATCTGGGCGCTGGTGTCCAACACCCTGATTCGGGACAGCCATGGCCGCGCGGTCTCCTTCCTCTCCCACCTGATGGATATCAGCGACCGTAAACAGGCCCAGGCGGAAAACCTGCGGCTTGAGCAGCAGCTCCAGCAGGCCCAGAAAATGGCGGCCATCGGCACCCTGGCCGGCGGCATTGCCCACGATTTCAACAATCTCATGATGGGGATTCAGGGTCGTGCCTCCCTGATGCGTCTGGACACCGAGGCATCCCACCCCCATTTCGAGCACCTGCGCGGCATCGAGGAGCATGTGCAGAGTGCGGCCGACCTGAGCCAGCAGCTGCTGGGGTTTGCGCGCGGCGGAAAATACGAAGTCAAACCGGCGGATATGAACGAGCTGATGCAGCACAGCGCCAACATGTTCGGCCGGACCCGCAAGGAGATCCGCATCCGCACCACGTTCGAACAGCCGACGCCGATCGCCAAGGTCGATAAGCGGCAGATCGAACAGCTGCTGCTGAATCTATACGTCAATGCCTGGCAGGCCATGGCCGGCGGAGGCGAACTTTACCTGGCCACCGCACGGATCGACCTGGACGACGAGTACTGCAAATCCATGCAGGTGGAACCCGGCTGCTATGTCCGCCTGTCGGTGACCGACACCGGTCACGGCATGCCCGATTCCGTTCAGCAGCAGATTTTCGACCCCTTCTTTACCACCAAAGCCAAGGGCCGGGGCACCGGGCTCGGGCTGGCTTCGGCCTACGGCATCGCCCGCAACCACGGCGGGATGATCACTGTCTACAGCGAACCCGGCCGCGGCTCGACCTTCAATGTCTACCTGCCGGTCACCGACGAAGACGCCTGCCTGGATGTGGCCGGCCCCGAGAACCTGGCCCTGGGAACGGAGACCATCCTTTTGGTGGATGACGAAGAGATCATCGCCGAGGTGGGCCAGGAAATGCTGTCCAAGCTGGGGTATGAGGTGCTAATCGCCCGGGGCGGTGAACAGGCCATTGCCATGACCATGGAAAAAGGCCGCAATATCGACCTGGTGATCCTCGACATGATCATGCCGGACATGGACGGCGGTAAGACGTTCGACGCCCTGCACGAGCTTTGGCCCGGCCTGCCGGTAATTCTCTCCAGCGGCTACGCCATCAACGGCCAGGCTACCGAAATCATGGAGCGCGGCTGCAATAGTTTTATCCAGAAACCGTTCAATATCTTTGAGTTGTCGCAGAAGTTGAGGGGGATATTGGATCAGGATTGAAGGCTGAAGACTGAAGGCCGAAGGTATAGGGTGTAAGGTATAAGGTTGAAGGAAGATCATGGAGTCCGGGGTCTGGGGTCCGGAGTCAGGAAAATCAAGAAGTCGGAGGTCTGACGTCAGAAGTCAGAAATCCTCTCCAACACCCTCAATGACTGAATAGCCATCCAGATATCATTGATACCACATTTCAAATCCTATCCAGCTCATCTATTTATTGACAAACCTACACACTTAGGGTTTGTTGAATAAGGGCTACAAAACCACTAAATATGTAAATATCCATAGGGTCGGGACCTAAATGTTGTGGTTTGCCGCTCACGCGTAAGCCGCCCGGCATCTGGAGTCAGGAATCAGGAATCAGATGATTTTTCGGACTCCGGACCCCAGACTCAGGACTCCAGTACATTTTGTCTGTGTAGGTCCGTGTGTGTTTGTGGCTAATTAAGGTTTTCGATCGCATAGTGGAGGTTAAATGGAATGAAAAAAGCTATTCTTACAACAGGTCTGATTCTGGGCATGGCCCTTTTACTAACCGGCTGTTTCGCAACCTCACTGCAGCCGACCCATGTGGCCCTGGCCCGCTGGGCTATGGTGCAGGTCCGTTCGGAATCGCCGGTGGCCCTGATCAATGCCCAGGATGTGGGCACGACCACTATCAAGGTCGGCGAGACAGACACGGAAACCGACCTTTCCCTTTGGTCCGCCCAGGCCATCTCAAATATCGGGACCTGGCTCAAGGCCTACGATGTCCACCTCAGCCCGGATGCCGTCAAAAAACTTAAGGTCTCAATTGCCGAGCCGCACATCAGTTTGGCCAAGCACCTGCCCTGCGCCCGCATGTCACTGAAAGTCGAAACCGAAAGCGGCATCACCAAGGAATACCCGGTGGAAGGCTGCGCTTCCAACAACAACCGCGCCATCGGCTATGCGATTTCCTACGCGGTCATCGAAATGGTCCGCGATCGCGATATCACCGATTACATCGATCAGCGGTATCAGAAGCAGGCATCGCTGCATACTATCGATTAGGTATACGGAGAATCCCGGAGCCTGGGGTCAGGAGTTGGGAGTCAGGTAGGGCAAGAGGTCGGGGTATCAAAAAACCTGAATTAACCGCAGACGAACGCGGACATCATCTGGCCGATTTCTAAATCCCGCTGTCGGGGCGTGGCCATCTGACAGTTGCCATGCCCTGCGGGCAGAAAACACAACCCATGCATCGCGCAGAGACGCAAAGGCGCAGAGAAAAGCAATTTTTTAGTCCCGCTTTGCGGGTAAAATCCCAACAGCTAACTGCCAAGAGCTAAATGCTTAAAATTCCACGTGTGTCGAACGAGCAAAGCGAGTGGTCGGCAAATTAAACCAACAACATCAGTAACTATTATTACTACCGCTTTTCAATTCCCATCCAGCCTATCTATTCATTGACAATCATCGGTTCTTAGGGTTTGTTAAATTCTAATTAGAAACCATCTCAAAACAATCTTTTAGCCCAATCTCGGCGTTGGGCGCTCATATCAAAGCCTCGAAATACTGCATGTATTCCTCCGGTTCGATATGAGCGGCCGCGTTGACCTTGAACCCAAATATTATTCTGAGATGGCTTCTATGGGTCTATTTGAAATTCTTTCCAAAAAAATGAAATAGCAAATACGAACATGGAAGTCTGGTGTCAGGTGTAAGTGGATTTTCTGACTCCTGACCCCAGACTCCTGACTCCTGTTTTCATGGGTTGCTCTCTGCGCAATATTCTAACCTGGAGGCGGAATGAGAAAAGCTATTCTTGTTGGCTTGATCTTGATTTCTTTCGGTTGTGTGTCCTCGAACCTGCAACCAAACCCGATCCCCCTGGGGGCATACGACATGGTGGCGGTAAGGCCTGGCGAAGCGGTGGGACTTGTGAACGGCCACACCCCAGGGTTCAGCATGATCCCATATGGGACGAAAGAACGAGAGACGGATATATCCCGGTGGTCAGGTCAGGCCGTGACGCTGTTGTCCGCCTGGCTGGTGAAGTACGGTGTGCCGCTGGATCCCAACGCCGCAAAGAAGATGACAGTCTCCATCGTCGAACCCAAAATCAGTCTGCAAAAGCACCTGCCCTGCGCCCGGCTCACCCTGAAAATCGAGGCTGACGGATTGAACAAGACCTTCCCAACCGAGGGGTGCGCACGCGGGGTGAACAGCGCGGTGGGCTATGCTATATCCTATGCGGTTATCGACCTGATGCGCGACAGGGAAGTGACGGCGTATATAGAGGGACGGTGAAAGCACGAGGTCGGAAGACCCGTCTTCGCCCTACGAGCTACGCCCGGCAGGCGGAAGACTGACGACTGAAGACTGAAGGAAAACACTAAAACCATTAAGGCAACATCAAAAACATAATCTCGCGCGGAGACGCAGAGACGCAGAGAAGGTCAAGGGCCGGATTTGGGTCAGCTTCGCTGAAAAAGACCTCTTTAAACCGCGCTTTTGGTTTTAAGGTTTAATCCCGCAGAGCGGGAAATACTATTCGGTTTTCTCTGCGCCTTTGCGTCTCTGGCCGCAGGGCGGCATTCCCCGCTGATTGATTTTAAAAGGTGGGTCACGCGATGCATTGGTTTCAGGTGTTCACTGCGAATTTTGTGAATCGTAAATAGTTCAATGAAAGGAGGGAACGCCATGCGCTTTAAAACCTTCTTAATCCTGTTGGCAGCAGCCCTGTTGGCCATAACTTTCCTCGGCTGTGTCGAACGGCACATTAAAGCACACAAGTTCGATATTTACGAAAATACCATTCCCAGCTTTCAAGGTTATGGGCCCGTGGCCGTGATCGTGCCCGAACCTACCGGGAAGGAATATCTGGTGGAATACGCGCCTGACCCCGATAGCAAAGCGGCCGGCAAGATCTATGTCCACCTGGACGATATGCACAAGAACGCCCGTGAATTGATCGCAAAAGAGCTGGGCAACCACGGCATTTCGACTGATCCGGCCTCTGTCAAGCAACTCAGATTCACGATTACCAAAATACAGTGGGAGCCCTGGGCCGGCGGGTTTTCGGTAGGCTCCTATCTGTACTTCGATGTCGAAACCAGCGATGGGTATAAAGTCAGTTACAAGGTCCAGGACGGGTCGGGGATGGATGTGGACCGTGCTATCGGCGGTACGGTTTCCCGGGCCGTGGAGAAGCTGTTCCAGGATCCGGAAGTGATCAGGTTTCTGGAAGGGAAGACGGGGAAGGCGTGAGGGCAGATGTCGGAAATCAGACATCTGAGGGCGGCAGGCTGAAGGCTGAAGACTGAAGTAGAAGCCCGGGGTCAGGTGTCAGGTGTCCGGAGTCCGGAGTCAGTGAAGCAAAAGCGTGGCCGGAAAATCTTATTGAAAGCGTATTTAGCGGTTATATGGCGGACAGGTGAATTGAACGATGTTGGATATACACAGTCGTGAGACAATATGTGCCCTCTGGGAGAAGGTTGCATCCGACAAGCTATCCGGCCTGTCGCATTCGGAAAAGCAGATTGTCGTCGTTTTGCTCGACCATGCCGACAAGTGTGGCACCGCCTTCGAGGCCGG
>Ga0126327_10000157_pt1 | contig 17665 bp, 18 predicted proteins | sample InaspJWI30metaG_FD_101392 | JGI IMG/M metagenome (GOLD analysis project Ga0126327, IMG submission 101392) | Marine gutless worms symbiont microbial communities from Oahu, Hawaii - Inanidrilus sp. 1 OAHU.JWI-30 metaG | ecosystem: Host-associated > Annelida > Digestive system > Unclassified... | reverse complement strand
ACCGAGAACAGGGTGGAGCCAATGGGTGAAAACCCATTCGCTCCAAAAGTGTTACCCATGTCCTCGGAATGATCTGTTACCTATGTGACCGGAACAGACCCTTTGAAAATGGTCGGGGCGAGAGGATTTGAACCTCCGACCACCTGCACCCCATGCAGGTACGCTACCAGGCTGCGCTACGCCCCGTTTGAATGTGGTATTTGACGCTAGATTTAGCGTTTTAGCAAGGTTAGAAGTTCTTCTAGTTCGATCAGGGTCTGGCGAATGATTTGCTGGCTTTGGCTGACATCGTCCTTATTGCCCTCGCCTTCCAGGCGTTGACGCGCGCCGCCAATGGTGAATCCTTCGTCATAGAGCAGACTGCGAATCTGGCGAATCAGCAAGACGTCGTGGCGCTGGTAGTAGCGGCGGTTGCCGCGTCGCTTTACCGGCTTCAACTGGGGGAATTCCTGCTCCCAGTAGCGTAATACGTGAGGTTTGACATCGCAGAGCTCAGCAACTTCACCGATAGTGAAGTAACGTTTACCTGGAATTACCGGTAATTCGTTATTGTTGCTCGCTTCCAGCATACGCTTCTACTCTTATTTTTAATTTTTGACCAGGTCGAAACGTAACCACTTTGCGGGCGGAAATCGGTATTTCTTCGCCAGTTTTGGGGTTACGCCCGGGTCTTTCAGCTTTTGATCTGGTCAAAAAATTTCCAAAACCAGATAACTTTACCTGGTGACCGGTTTCAAGTGCTAATTTCACCTCTTCGAAAAATTGCTCAACTATTTCCTTAGCTTCTCTCTTGTTGAGACCAAGTTCTTCAAATAGCATCTCGGCCATATCAGCCTTGGTCAATGACATTAGCTCTCCCTCAAGTCGGCGTTGAAGTGTTCTTTTAGTTGTGCGAGGACTTTCTTAACCAAATCTTCCACATCCTCGTCGATAAGAGTGCGTGAAAAGTCCTGTAAAATCAAGCCCAAAGCGACACTTTTTCGATTATTTCTCACTTCTTTTCCAGTATAGACGTCAAATACAAATACTTCCTGCAATATTTCATTTTTTATCGAATTAATACAATTAATCAGTGCCTGCACCGGGATTTCAGCATCGATAGATACGGCAATATCGCGACGTATCGAAGGAAATCGCGAAATTTCAGCGAAGTTAGGCAAACTTGATTTCATTATTGGCGAAATTCTACTTTCAAACACAAAAACCGGCTGATTTATATCGAGTTTTTTCAAAACGGCAGGGTGCAATCCTCCGACAAATCCGATCACTTCTCCGGCAAGGGTCAAGTCAGCGGCCTGACCTGGATGTAAAATTGGGTTCTCGGAGCGCTCGAATCCAAACTCGGCTCCATCCGCGAACATCAGAAGCGACTCAAGATCCCCCTTAATATCGTAGAAATCCACAGCTGTGGAGCCGGCATACAGTCCTTCTTCGACCCGGTTTCCGGTGATCACGGCGGCAATGTGAGGCGTTTGTTCGAGCCCGTTTGCTGCCGGGATGAAGCATAGCCCGGTTTCGAACAACCTGACCCGTGGCTGCTGGCGATTCAAATTGTGCCGCAACGCCTGAATCAATCCGGGCAGCAGACGGCTGCGCATTACCGACATATCGGCGGAAATCGGATTTGCCAGCGCCAGCGTCGGCTGTTCGGGGTCGAGAATCGCCTGTAGATCCGGGGCCACGAAAGAGTAGGTAACGGCTTCGTAATAACCCTGGTCAACCATGGCGTCACGAATACGGTTTTGACTTACCCGGCGCTCGGAAAAGCTATCCATCCGAATATGCGAGGCTTCGCGACTTCCGGGGATGTTGTTGTAGCCGATCAGGCGTCCGATCTCTTCGATCAAGTCCGCCTCGATATTGATATCGAAGCGGTAACTGGGCGGCACCACAGACCACCCCGCCGGCTGCTCGGTCACCTGCATATTCAATCGTCGCAGGATATCGTCGATATCGTCACGCGCAACTTCGATGCCCAGCAATCGATTGACTTGGCTGTGGCGTAGTTCCACCTGCGGCGTCGGCGGCATCTGTTGCTCGACAAGCGCATCGATCAAGGGCCCCGCCTCGCCGCCGGCAACGGCCAACAGTAACTCGGTCGCCCGCTGCATCGCCAGCGGCGGCAGACTCGCGTCGACTCCGCGCTCGAAACGATGCGAAGCATCGGTATGCATACCGAATTTGCGCGCCTTACCGGCAAGTTCGACCGCGGTGAAATGTGCGGCCTCGAGGAATATGTTACGGGCATCGGCCTGCACCGAGCTATCCAGCCCGCCCATAATGCCCGCCAGCGCGACCGCACCGCTATGATCGGCAATTAACAGCGTATCAGCATGGCATTCGACTTCGCTCTGGTCGAGCAGCGCCAGTTTCTCGCCCGGTTGTGCCAGACGCACGCGAATGCCACCGTTGAGTTTGTCAAAATCGAAGCCGTGCATCGGTTGACCGAGTTCCATCATTACGTAATTGGTTATATCGACTACCGGGCTGATCGGTCGCAGACCGCAACGACGCAGTTTTTCCTGCATCCACATCGGTGTTTGCGCCTGCGGATCGATGCCCTTGATAATCCGCCCGACATAGCGCGGGCATTGCTGCGGTGCTTCCAGTTCGATTGAAAATACATCATCAATGGCCGCTGCCACACGGGTCTCGCCGCTTTGCCGCAACGGCATTTTGTGAATCGCCGCTACTTCGCGCGCGACACCGGCGATACTGAGGCAGTCGCCGCGGTTTGGCGTCAAATCGATATCGATGATGTTATCGATCAAATTCAGATACTCGACAATCGACATACCCGGCGGCGCATCGTCAGGCAATTCCAGTATACCCTCGGAGGATTCGGCCAGCTGCAGTTCGGCCGCTGAGCAAATCATGCCTTCGGAGACGACGCCGCGTAGCTTGGCCTTTTTGATCTTGATACCCGGCAGCACGGCGCCAACGCGCGCAAAAACCACCTTCAAGCCGGTACGCACGTTGCTTGCTCCGCAGACAACCTGGAAGCTGGCCTCGCCGTCGCTGACCTGGCACAGATTCAGCTTATCGGCGTCGGGATGTCGTTCGGCGTTCTCGACTTCGCCGACCACGACATTACTCAGCGCCGGGGCCGCCCCGCGCAAAGCCTTCACCTCGAGCCCGGCCATAGTCAGCTGGCTGCCCAGGGTGTCGGCATCGACGGCGGGATCTACCCATTCCCGCAACCAGTTTTCGCTAATTTCCATCGCTTAAACCGGCTCAGGCGAATTGCTGCAGGAAGCGCAAGTCGTTTTCGAAGAAGAACCGCAAGTCATTGACGCCGTAGCGGAGCATCGCAAGCCGTTCCACACCCATGCCGAAGGCATAGCCGGTGTACTTTTCGGCATCGACGCCGGTATGCCGGAACAGCTCGGGATGTACCATGCCGCAGCCCAACACTTCGAGCCAACCGGTATGACTACAAACTCGGCAACCTTTACCGGAACACATCACACAGCTGATATCGACCTCCATCGAGGGCTCGGTAAACGGGAAGTAAGACGGCCGGAACAAGGTCTTCAAGTCGTCTTGCTCGAAAAACATTTTAAGGAATTCCTCAAGCGTTCCCTTGAGTACCGAAAACGAGACATCTTCATCGACCAGCAAACCCTCCACTTGATGAAACATAGGAGTGTGGGTTAGGTCCGAGTCGCAGCGATAAACCCGCCCGGGTGCAATCACTCGGTAAGGCGGCTCCTGGTTTTCCATGACGCGAATTTGTACCGGGGAGGTGTGAGTCCGCAACAGCATGCCATCATCGAAATAAAAGGTGTCGTGCATCGCTCGCGCCGGGTGCTGCCGGGGAATATTGAGCGCTTCGAAGTTATGGAAATCGTCTTCGACCTCGGGGCCTTCGGCAACATCGAAACCGAGCTTGCCGAACATCTTGTCAATGCGATTCATGGTCAGCGTAACCGGGTGCAGACCACCGCCGCCGGCACGCCGTCCGGGCAGCGATATATCGACGGTTTCGCTTGCCAGTCGGGAAGCGATAGCCGCCTCACCAAGCGCCGACTTGCGCGCCTCGAGCAAGGCCTGGATTTTCACCTTGAGCTGATTGATCGCCTGACCCGCGGCCGGGCGCTCCTCGGCCGGCAGTTGCCCCAGGTTTTTCAGCTGCGCTGTTATTTCCCCTTTCTTGCCCAGATAAGACACGCGCACGGCATCGAGTGCCGCCATGTCGTTAGACTGACCGATAGAATCGGAGGCTCGCTCCAGCAGATTGTCGAGATCCAGGGACACTTGTCGATAGTTGTCGTCAACGGCGGAGAGGGATGCTCTCCCCGCCATATTCGAAAGCCGAAGCCTACGCGGCCTCCAGGCCCGCCCTGGCCTTTTCGACCAGCGCGGTAAACGCGGGCTTATCAAAAATAGCGATATCGGAAAGCACCTTGCGATCGATCTCGATCGACGCTTTTTTCAGGCCATTCATGAAAACACTGTAAGACATACCGTTTTCACGCGCGCCGGCGTTGATACGCGCAACCCACAGCGCGCGGAATTGACGTTTCTTCTGGCGGCGGTCGCGATAGGCATATTGCCCGGCCTTGGTTACGGCTTGTTTGGCAACACGAAAAACCTTGCTGCGTGCGCCGCGGTATCCCTTGGCTTTGTCCAGAACCTTCTTGTGGCGTGCATGCGCGGTAACGCCTCTTTTTACTCTTGGCATAGTTCTATCCCCCCTAAGAATAAGGCAGCATGCGACGCACCAGCTGTACGTCGTTAGCGTGTACATCAAGCTTTTCGCCAAGTTGGCGTTTACGCTTGCTCGATTTCTTGGTGAGGATATGGCGCAAGTGCGATTGCTTGCGTTTGTAGCCGCCTGCCGCATTTCGTTTGAAACGCTTGGCAGCGCCACTGACTGATTTCATCTTTGGCATGTTTAACTCCAGTTAAATATCTATTAATTTAAAATCCCTGGACGCCGGAGACGCGTCTTCGGGTAGTGGCCAGCAATATCAGCTAGCGTTTTTTAGGCACCAGCATCATCGTCATCTGGCGCCCTTCCGACTGCGGATACTGATCCACGGTCGTGAATTCCTTGGTATCTTCCTCTACTCGCTTGAGCAGCTGTGTGCCCAGCTCCATATGGGCCATTTCCCGTCCACGGAAACGGCAGGTCACCTTGACCCGGTCACCGACCTCGATGAACTCGGTCAGTTTACGCAATTTGACCTGGTAATCACCTTCTTCGGTGCCGGGTCGAAACTTGATTTCCTTGATGTGCACCTGGCGCTGTTTCTTGCGCTGATCGTGCAACTTTTTCTTTTGCTGGAACCTGAATTTGCCGTAATCCATCAATCGGCAAACCGGGGGTTCCGCATCGGGTACCAACTCGACGAGATCCACGTTGGCTTCGTCCGCCAGGGCCTGGGCTTCTGCCAAAGGCACTATGCCTCTTTGCTCGCCTTCTTCACCGATCAGCCGCACTTCCGGCGCTGTAATCTCATCGTTGAGACTGCTCTGTTTGTTGTCTGCGATGTGGGACTCTCCCGATTAATCTACTAGCAGAATGTTCCGCAAAAATTAATCCGGCCTGATAACCGGATTATTGTTTCACCAGATCGACAAACTCGTCGATCGCTAACGAACCCAGGTCTTCACCACCCAGGCTACGCACTGCAACACGTCCTTGTTCGACTTCGCGATCCCCGACCACGAGCAGATACGGAATACGCTGCAAAGTGTGCTCGCGAATTTTAAACCCGACTTTTTCGTTTCTCAAGTCGGAAATCGCCCTGATACCCTGATTTTTAAGCATTTTTTGGACTTTTTCGACATATGGCGCCTGTTTGTCGGTGATATTCATCACCACCGCCTGAATCGGCGCCAGCCAGAGCGGGAATTTACCCTCGTAATGTTCGATCAGAATTCCCAGGAAACGCTCCAGCGATCCGAATAGCGCGCGGTGTAACATGACCGGACGATGGCGATTTCCATCCTCGGCAACATAGGAAATGTCGAAGCGCTCCGGCAGATTCATATCGACCTGCAGGGTGCCGCATTGCCAATCGCGTCCAATCGCGTCACGTAATACGAATTCGAGTTTGGGTCCGTAAAATGCCCCCTCGCCGGGAAACAGTTTGTATTCCCGACCCATACTATCGAGCGCATTGATCAGAGCGCCCTCGAGCTTGTCCCAAATTTCATCCGAACCGATCCGATTTTCGGGACGATCGGAAAACTTGATGACGACATCCTCGAACCCGAAATCCTTGTAAATATCGAGAATCAGTTCGATGACGTCGATGCATTCCTGCTCCATTTGCTGCTCGGTGCAGTAAACATGCGCATCGTCCTGGGTGAAATGCCGCACTCGCAGCAGGCCGTGTAAGGCGCCGGACGGCTCATAACGGTGCACCTTGCCGAATTCAGCCATGCGTAACGGCAAGTCGCGATAACTTTTCAGGCCTTGCGCAAACATCATCACCGAGCCAGGGCAGTTCATCGGTTTCAGGGCGAACACCCGCTCGTCTTCGGTCTGGGTAGTGAACATATGCTCGCGATAGTTTTCCCAATGGCCCGAGGTTTCCCACAGGCTGCGATCCATTACGTCCGGCGTATTGACTTCGATATATCCGGCGTCTTCCTGACGCTTGCGCATGTAGTCGATCAATTTATTGAACAGAGTCCAGCCCTTCGGGTGCCAGAAAACCGAACCCGGCGCTTCCTCGTGCAGATGAAATAACGCGAGCTTACGGCCAAGCTTACGATGATCGCGCTTCTCCGCTTCGGCGAGACGATGCAAATACGCCTTGAGCTGTTTTTTATCGGGCCAGGCAGTGCCATAGATCCGCTGCAGCATCGCGTTTTTAGAATCCCCGCGCCAGTAGGCGCCGGCGACCTTCATAACCTTGAAGCCGTTGCCGAGCTTGCCGGTAGATGGCAGGTGCGGGCCGCGGCAGACGTCGAACCAATCGCCCTGACGGTAAATGGATACGTCCTCCCCTTCGGGAATGATCTCGTCGATGATTTCGATCTTATAGGTCTCACCCAGATCAGCAAAGGTCTTTTTCGCGGCATCGCGATCCATGACTTCACGCACGATCTGCAAATCCCGTTTGACGATTTCATGCATGCGTTTTTCGATCTCGATCAAGTCTTCCGGGGTGAAGGCTTCGTCGCGCGCGAAATCGTAATAAAAGCCGTCTTCGATCGCGGGACCGATGGTAACCTGGGTTCCGGGATACAGCTCCTGCACCGCCTGCGCCATGACATGCGCGCCGTCGTGACGCAACAACTCCAGGGCTTCGTCATCGCGGCTGGTGACGATTGCGACTGCAGCATCCGACTCGATCAGATAGGCGGCATCGACGAGCACGCCGTCGACCTTGCCGGCGAGAGTCGCTTTGGCGAGACCGGGCCCGATATCGTTGGCGATATCCATAACAGACACGGGCTTGTCGAATTGACGGTGCGAGCCGTCGGGCAGAGTAATATCAGGCATTTGCATTCTCCAGTGGTGGCCCCTACCAAAGGCCACTTGTACAAAAAGTGGTAGTCGCGAGTGGATTGCGTCGGGCATCCTGCCCTCCGCCCTTCCGAACGGCCCATGGCCGTCCGTCAGGGCCGCGCTAGGCGCGTCCAAAATCGCTCCAGGCGATTTTGTCGAACCACCGACCACCGGCTTGGGCGTATCCGCCCTCGCCAAATAAATTGGTAGTCGCGAGTGGATTCGAACCACCGACCCCCACCATGTCAAGGTGGTGCTCTAACCAACTGAGCTACGCGACTATAGTACGACTACAAAATCAGGCCGGCTATTCTACCGCAGAATTCGAACTGGTCAACCGGCGCAAAGCCTTTGCTTGCCCTGTTATTCAGCTCGGCTAGGTATCGCCGTGCGCCGGTAAAATAACCCGCGCCATTGCTCGATGCCGCTCTGGTAATTCGCGCAACGACAAATCGTCGGCATCACAATAAAATAGCGGCATTCCGGATCTTAATCGACGAAAAAACCCACCAGGTTGGCGGCGCCGCGCGCGAACTCGCTTTCCAGCGGAAACGACAGCATGCCCATAACCGAGTAACCCAGCAGCCAGGGCATTAGGTAGAAGCGGAACATGAAGAAAAACCAGGCGACGTACAGCGGCACAAACGGTTGAATCAAAAAAGACGGCGTGATCCATTTAAACAGCTTGATAACGGGGTTGGTCCCCTTGACGAAGGCTCGCATAAAGAAAAACGTATGATCTTCCGGCAGGAACAGACCCATCGCGAAACGGCCGATCAGCGTCCACATCACTACACCGAGCAGATAATCGGTGATAACCACCCAGATTGGAAAACCTTCAACCACTACGAATCACCTCGACTAACAAATGGGTAAATAAGCCCGGCATACTATCATCTCGTTTTATGCACCGCGAGATTCCGATAAGTCGGATTGCCTGGACTATGCAAAGCTGCCAGGTTTATAAGATCCCCGCTTGCGCGGGGGATGACTCGGTAAGCGTCTTGCCTACGCGGCCCGACGCGAATATTCTACTCCGCAATCACCTACCTCAAACATCAAAGATTTTTCCGCCTCTATTGATCCATTGAACCATTTGTGGCACCGCGAGGGTAGTGAGTGCAAGGCGGATTTTTGTGCAATGGCGCGAGCAGTACAAAACGTACGCGAGTGTCTTGCACCAAAATCCAACGCCGCAATCACTGCCCTCGCGGTGTCACACACAAAAAAGCCGGGACACGAAGTCCCGGCTTTCAATCGGTACTGCTTTATTATTAGTGTGAAGATCCCAGTACGGTCTCACCGGACGGTACACGAATTTCGTCTACCATGTCCTGGATTTCCTGATCCGGCGCCGGCGTCATCAGCGACACCACGACCATCAGTATCAGGCTGACGGGCATACCGATGATGCCGAAACGCAGGTGGTCGATGCCGATCCATGGATCCATGCCGCCGAAGCGGACCATGTACAGGTACCAGGTACCGGCAACGAAGCCGCCGATCATGCCGGCAATCGCACCCTGGCGATTCGCGCGCTTCCACCAGATTCCCAGTACGATCGGGAAGAACAGGCCGGAACAGGCGAAATCGAATGCCCAGGCTACCGCACCCAGAATACTGGTTAGCTTCAGCGATGCCACGAAGGCACCGGCAGCACCGATACCGACCAACAACACCCGCGCAACCAGCAGACGCTTCCTGGTTTCCGCTTCGGGGTCGATGATCTTGTAGTAAAGATCGTGCGACAGCGCGTTGGCGATTGCGAGCAGCAGACCATCCGCGGTGGACATCGCGGCCGCCATACCACCCGCGGCCACCAGGCCGGAGATGACGTAAGGCAAGCCGGCTATTTCCGGCGTCGCCAGCACCACGATATCGCCGCGCATAAAGAACTCGTTGAGTTGCAGTATGCCGTCGCTATTCGCATCGATGATTTGCGCAAAACCCACGTTACTCCATTTCTGGATCCATTCCAGCGCCTGCACATCGGCAATCGACTTGCCGATAATACCCGTCGCCAGCTCGGGATCGAGAATCTGCAGCTTGGTGAAAGTCGCCAGTGCGGGAGCGGTGAAGTACAGCAGGAAGATGAACATCAGCGACCAGGCCACCGACTGACGCGCGGCCTTAACCGAGGGTGTGGTGAAGTAGCGCATCAAAATGTGCGGCAGTGATGCCGTTCCCAGCATCATACAGGCCACCAGGGTTACAAACTTCCAGCTTGCCATTGCAGAATCACCCGCGGCGACAAACGGCACCGAGAGCGCCTTGAGACCGCCCTTGGCGCCGGCAACGGCATCCAGCGTGCCGAGGCCATGCAAGGTTTCGAGTTCGGTAATACGGGAAACCGCGTCACCGTAAACGAATTGCGGGATCAGACCGAAGCCCTGCTTGTTGGACATCCAGAATACCGGCACCAGGTAAGCGATGATCAGTACGATGTACTGCGCCACCTGGGTCCAGGTAACCGCGCGCATTCCGCCGAGCATGGAGCACAACAGTATACCCATGAGTCCGAACCAGACGCCGACTTCGAACGGTATCTGCAGCGCGCGCGCCGCGATGGTGCCGGTGGCGTTGATCTGCGCGGTTACATAGGTAAACGACGCAACCGCCAGTACCACCACACCGAGGAAACGCGGCAGGTTACCGCCGTAGCGGGTACCGATAAAGTCAGGCACGGTATAGCAACCAAATTTACGCAGGTAAGGCGCCATCAGCGAAGCAACCAGGATATACCCCCCGGTCCAGCCGACCACGAACGCCAGATAACCATGACCACCGAAGTAGATGCCACCGGCCATCGCCACGAAGGAGGCGCCCGACATCCAGTCCGCGGCCGTCGCCATACCGTTGAATACCGCGGGTACCTGGCGACCGGCGACGTAATACGCGTCTACCGCCATGGTTCTCGACAGTACGCCGATACCGGCATAGATGACGATGGTGAAGGCTACGAACAGGATACCGATAGTGTCTGCGCCGACACCCATCTGTTCGAGGATTGCCATGAGAAGTACGAATACCAGGAAGCCCCCGGTATACATGCCGTATATTTTAGGCAGGTTCTCGATAAAAGAACCGCCAGCCATTTTACCAACCATAGGTCTAGTCCTCCTCGGCTACGCCGCAATCGCGGTCAATCTTATCCTGGGCTCTGACAAACCAGAATAGCGTGAGCACGAATACGACCTCCGAGCCCTGCGCAGCCATATAGAAGCCCAGCGGCCAACCGGCGAATGTCACCGTGTTAAGCCCTGCAGCGAACCAATGCACTACGAAGGAGAAGATAAACCATATCGTGAGAGTAACGATCATCAGCGACTTGGTGCGCCGCCAATGTTCCTCGCGTTTGGAAGCTTCCATCATTAAAGTCCCCCTGAGATTTGGGTTAGTACTACATTAACGTTTGGCTGTGCGTAAGATTTATATTTTTTTCGCAGGGCCAATATGCACAGATTTCATGGTATTTACTAGGCAAAAACCCTAGTATTAGCCCCCTGTCTATCTAAATTAGCGCATATTAGCCCTAATTGATAAAACGCCTGTTACAATTGGTAACAAAATACAAAGTATTACCGTGAAAGCCCGCGAACTCGTAAAAACCTACATCAACCCACTCTTCACCCGCAGCTACTGGCAAATGCTCGGAGACTACGTCGGCATCGGCAACAAGAAAAAAGTGCAGATCATCACGGATCAGGACTCGCTCGCCGAATTCATCGGCAGCCGCGCGAGTCACGTAGCGCAGACTTCGCTCTATGGTTACCTGCGTACCCGCGCCGGCACCCGCTTCCCCGCCATGTTCGAAAATCCCGACATTGTCATGTCGATCAACATTGCTAAATGGCATATCTGGCTAGCCTGTGTTTCCGACCTCAGCATCTTTACCGGTCAGTGCATGGTTAAATCCGGTAAGTTCGAAATACAGATCATCGAAGAACTGGTGCCGCGGGCGGTTAAACAGGTACTCGACGAAATCGGCGAACCCGAGGAAGCCGGCCAGGATTTCGTTAATGCACGCGAAAAAATGCTGCAACGCATTGTTACCTGTGACTGGAAGCTGGAACGTGACGACGATTCCGTCTTTAGTCAAAGTCCGGAAGCGCTGTTCTACTGGTCGCCTATCGCCGATGAACTAAAACAACGCGACGAAGCCATCGTCAAGAATTCGATCCGGTTTCGCTGGATCGAAGTACGCCGCAGCCTGCGTAAACTGCTGGATTGCAAGACCCTGGCCGAGACCCTGCGCGCTGCGGAGCTATAGCACAGCTAACGCCCGGAAACGCAACGACGGCAGGCGCCTCGCCCTCCGCCGGGCTGGATTTAACGCAACGGCGCCAGCGTCTGCCGCATACTTTCCGACAAGCTGCTTTTTTGGGTTCCGTCGGCCTCGAAATTAGCCGCATCCAGCCAGCTCTCGAATACCGACTTTACCGTCGGCCACTCGCAGTCGAGAATTGAGTACCAGGCGGTGTCGCGATTGCGATTGCGGTAGATGACGGCCTGGCGAAAAATACCCTCGAATTTGAATCCGAGACGCTCCGCCGCCTTACAGGATGGCTGATTCAAGGAATCGCATTTCCATTCATAGCGCCGGTAACCCCAGACATCGAACACCTGGCGCATCATCAGGTACATTGCTTCGGTCGATATCGGCTTGGCCTGCATCAGCGGTGAAAAATGAATATGACCGACTTCGATCACCCCCATCTCGGGTTCGATGCGTAGGTAACTTGCGACCCCGACCGCGCGGCCGCTGGCATTATCGATGATGCTGAAAAAACAGGGATCGTCGCCCAGGCAGGTGGATGAAATCCAGCTGCGAAGATCGGCTTCCGCGACAAACGGCCCATAGGGTAAATAAGTCCAGTTACGCTGCCCTCTGTCCTAACTGAATGCGGCAAATAAATCCGTCGCATGAGCCTCGATATCGGTGGGTTCGAGCCGGCACAAAAGACCCTGTATCCGGGCGCCTTGCGGATGTTCGCAGGCTTGCCATCGTTCGACGGGAAACCCGATCGGTTGGCCGAGATCGTTACGATAATTAGTCACGCTGGCTCCATGGAAAATTGGATTGTTAAAGCCAGCGCGATTTGAGTAAACTCCACCCCCCTGACACCGTTACCGAGTCTACGGCCTTGCGTCGTGGAGAACAATCTCATGTTGATGCTCAACGCCGAACAATTACTCGATTGCCTGCCGTTCACGACCCTGGTCGACGAACTCGCGACGATGCATCGCGAGCCGATCGGGCTGGTCGATGAAATGTTAATGGAATCGAAGGATGACAACGACAACCTCAGCCATTTTTTTATCCGCACCGGCTGGCAGCCGGAAAAAGCGGTCGGCGCCAAGGTCATCACCGTGTTTCCGCGTAATAACCAAAACAGCGAATGGCCGTCGATTCAGGCGGTTTACATTTTGTTCGAAGGTAAAAACGGTACCCCGATCGCCTGCCTCGACGGCACCGCGCTAACCTGGCTCAAGACCGCCAGCGACTCGGCGCTCGGCAGCAAACTACTGTCGCGTGACAACGTCGAATCGATGTTAATGATCGGTGCCGGGCAAATGGCGCCGCATCTGGTCAGCGCGCACTGCGAGATACGTCCATCGCTGCGGCGGGTACGGATCTGGAATCGAACCATCGAAAAAGCGCAGCAGTTATGCGACCGTCTGGCGGATAAATTCCCAGACATCGATTTCAGCAGCGTTGCTGAAATCGAGTCCGGCGCTCGGCAGGCTGACCTGATTTGCTCGGCGATCGGCAGCCCCGAACCCATTATCAAGGGTGCATGGCTCAAACCCGGTACCCACGTCGACCTGATCGGTGCCTTTACCGCCGACATGCGCGAAGCCGACGACGAGGTTTTGACCCGCGCCAGCCTGTTTGTCGACGCGCGCGAAACCACGATTAATCATATCGGCGAATTGATGATCCCGCTGGCCGCCGGCGTCATCGGCGAAGCCGACGTGCTGGCCGATTTCTCCGACCTGTGCCAACAGCGGCATCCGGGGCGCCGATCGGATGACGAAATCACGGTTTTTAAAAACGGCGGTGGCGGGCACCTCGATCTGATGTGCGCCCGTATCCTGCACGCTCACAGCCAGGCACAATGAAACCAACCGAAATCGAACTCGGCGACTTGCAGGCGGCGCGCCGCCGAATCGCGGCTCACATAGTGCCTTTGCATATAGCACCGTCCGCGGCACTGTCGCAGCAGTTCGACGCATCGCTATTGCTGGCGCACGAATATCTGCAAACCACCGGCGCTTTTAAATTGCGGGGAGCGATGAACTCGGTTTTACAACTCGCCGCGGACACCAAGGGCGTGACCGCGGTTTCCACCGGCAACCACGGCCGCGCCCTCGCCTATGCGGCTAGACAGGCGCAGCTACCCTGCGTCATTTGCATGTCGGAACTGGCGCCGCGAAACAAACTCGAAGCGATTCGCGCGCTCGGCGCCGAAACCCGCATCGTCGGCCAATCGCAGGACCAGGCCGAAATTGAAGCCAAACGTCTGGTACTCGAGGAAGGCTATACCATGATTCCGCCGTTCGAGCATCCGCATGTTATCGCCGGTCAGGGCACGCTCGGCCTGGAAATGCTTGAACAGGTGCCCGACCTCGATACGGTGCTGGTGCCGCTTTCCGGAGGCGGCCTGATATCCGGCATCGCGTTGGCGACTAAACAGCAGAAACCCGAGGTGCGTATCATCGGCATCTCAATGGAGCGCGGCTGTGCAATGCATACCTCGCAGCAAGCCGGCAAACCGGTCGACATCGAGGAGCTACCCACCCTCGCCGACTCGCTCGGCGGCGGTATCGGTCTGGATAATCGCCTGACCTTCGGCCTCGTGCGCGATTACGTCGACGAACTGGTTTTACTTAGCGAAGCGGAAATCGCCACCGGTATTCGCCACGCCTATTTCAAAGAGCAGATCATACTCGAAGGCGGGGCTGCGGTAGGTATCGCGGCACTGCTGGCGGGCAAGGTGGCTTGCGGGAACAAAACCCTGATCTTGCTCAGCGGCAAGAACATCGATATGGAGCTGCACCGTAAAATTATCAATCAAGAGTTTCAGCTGCACTAATGCCCGATATTCGAATCCTCACCGAATCCGAACTACGCAGCCAGATTCAACTCGATCTGAGCGTGGTCGAATGCGTAGAAAACGCTTTTCACGCGCTCGCCACCAAGGCCGTGGTAATGCCGCCGATCATGCGGCTCGACATTATCGACAATAACGGCGAGATCGATGTCAAGACCGCTTACATCCCCGGCATCGACAGCCTGGCGATTAAAATCAGCCCCGGGTTTTTCGATAATCCGGAAATCGGCCTGCCCAGCGGCAACGGTTTGATGGTGCTATTCAGTACGCGCACCGGCATGGTCGAGGGCTTGCTGCTGGATAACGGCTACCTGACCGACCTGCGTACCGCTGCCGCGGGCGCCGTGGCGGCGAAATATCTGGCGCGCGCCGACAGCCGCAGCGCCGCCATACTCGGCGCCGGCGCGCAGTCCGGTCTGCAACTGGAGGCGCTGACTCTGGTGCGTAACATCGATTCGGTCCGAGTCTGGGCACGCGACCCGGAGAAGGCCGAGGCGCGCGCTGTTGATTGGAGTCGGCGACTCGGGATCGAAATATCCGCCTGCCGAGACGTGGCTACGGCCATCGATGCGGCCGACATTATCATCACCAGCACGCCATCGAGCAAACCGATACTGTTGGCGGAACACATCGAGGATGGACAGCACGTGACCGCGATGGGTTCGGATGCCGAGCACAAAAATGAAATCGACCCCCAGATCTTCGCCACCGGAGTTTCTTACTTTTGCGACAGGCTATCCCAGGTCAGGCTGCTCGGGGAGTTACACCATGCCATCGAACAACAGCTGGTAGCGCCCACTGAGGAATTTTCCGAACTCGGCCAGGTCATTTCACAACAACGTCCTGGGCGCCAGAACCGCAAGCAGAAAACCCTGTGCGATTTGACCGGAACCGGCATCCAGGACACCGCGATCGCCTCTTTGGCCTACCAACGCTGCCAAGCCCGACAGACTGGCACCCGGATTGCAAACTAGCGAAGTATTAAAATGCCGAAGGACACCAAACTGAACTTTTCGCTGGCAGAATACGATCAACGTCTCGAACAGACCCGCAGTGCCATGCGGGCACGGGGTATCGACTGTCTGATCGTAGTCGATCCTTCCAATATGGCCTGGCTAAGCGGCTATGACGGCTGGTCGTTTTACACCCACCAATGCCTCATCCTGCAGCACGATGCCGAACCCGTTTGGTGGGGCCGCGGTATCGATGCGCCGGGCGCGCTGCGCACCACTTATTTAGATAGCGACAATATTCTCAAGTATCCCGATCACTTGGTGCAGTCCGATGTCTGTCATCCGATGGATCACTTGTCCGGGATACTACGCGAATTGAAACTCGACCGCGGCTCGGTCGGCGTGGAAATGGAAAACTTTTATTTTTCCGCGGCCGCTTTTCGCTCGCTGCAGACGCATCTGCCCCAAGCGACCTTGATCGACGCCACCGCGCTGGTTAACTGGCAACGAATTATCAAGTCCGAGCAAGAACTGGCCTACATGCGCAGCGCGGCTCGCATCGTCGAAAGCATGCATGCCCGCATCTACGAAATCATCGAACCGGGCCTCGCCAAGAACCAGCTGGCCGCCGAAATCTTTCATCGCGGAATCACCGGCATTGACCAACACTGGGGCGACTACCCGGCAATCATGCCGCTGCTGCCCAGCGGCATGGACGCGACCGCGGCGCACCTGACCTGGGACGACTCGAAGCTGAATCCCGGAGATATAACCTTCTTCGAAATCGCCGGCTGCCACCGGCGCTATCATTGCCCATTGTCGCGCACGATTTCGCTTGGGCCACCGCCGCAAAAATATCGCGATGCCGAAACGGCGGTGCTGGACGCGATGCATGCCGGGCTCGAAAACGCCAAACCCGGAAAACTGTGCGAGGATATCGCAATCGCATTCTTCGAACGGCTCGAAAAACACGGCTTCAAAAAAGAAAACCGCACCGGTTATTCGATAGGCCTGTCTTATCCTCCCGATTGGGGTGAGCGCACCATCAGTCTGCGGCGTGGCGATAAAACCGAACTTAAACCGAACATGACCTTCCATTTCATGCCTGCGTTGTGGCTCGACGATGGCGGCCTCGAAATTACCGAATCGATTGTCATTACCGATTCGGGTTACGATAGGTTGGCCAATGTCGAACAACGCCTGCTGGTGAAATGACAATGACTAACCCGATTTCAGCGACGATCGATTTCGAACGCGAAGGGCTGCAGCACGGTTTTTTGCAGATACCGCATTCCCGCAACGATTCCGCCTGGGGTTCGATCATGCTGCCGCTCAGCTACGCCAGCAACGGCGATGGTCCGGGCGCCATTCTGACCGGCGCCAATCATGGCGATGAATACGAAGGCCCGATCGCTTTACAGCATCTGGCAAATAATATCGATATCGACAAGATTCGCGGCCGCGTGGTTATCATCCCGATGATGAACTACCCGGCCTTCCAGGCGGGGACCCGCGTCTCGCCGATCGACCAGCTCAATATGAATCGAATTTTTCCGGGCGACGCATCCGGCAGCGTAACCCGGCTGATCGCCGACTACATAACCCGCAGGCTGTTGCCGATGTGCGACTATGTACTCGACATCCATTCCGGCGGCAAAACCCTCGAATTTCTGCCCTTCGCGGCTTACCACGCGCTCGAAAACAAGGTTCAGCAGGCGGCCTGCGAAGCCGCAGCCCAGGCTTTTGCGGCGCCCTATTACCTGAGCCTGGTCGAAATCGAAGCCGGCGGCATGTACGACACCCAGGCCGAAACCATGGGCAAGGTATTCGTCTCCACCGAACTCGGCGGCGGCGGCAGCAGCAGCCCCGCCACCGCTGCAATCGGCAAACGCGGGGTTCACAACTTTCTGGTCCATGCCGGAATTCTCGACGACATTCCGCAGCCGCCCGAGCGGCCCGCCGTCAAACTCGACATGCAACAGGCCAACGCCTACCTGTTTGCACGACACAATGACGTGGTCAAGCTTTTTGATACACCCCAGTTAAGCGGCATCCTTCATTTCCAGACATTGTTTTTCATAATCGTTCGGGCTGACATAACTCAGCGTCGAATGTAATCGATATGGGTT
>Ga0126327_10000152_pt1 | contig 17844 bp, 19 predicted proteins | sample InaspJWI30metaG_FD_101392 | JGI IMG/M metagenome (GOLD analysis project Ga0126327, IMG submission 101392) | Marine gutless worms symbiont microbial communities from Oahu, Hawaii - Inanidrilus sp. 1 OAHU.JWI-30 metaG | ecosystem: Host-associated > Annelida > Digestive system > Unclassified... | reverse complement strand
TGACTGGGTATACACGATGGTGCGCAGACCGCGCTGCAGTGCTGCTTTCAGCAATTGTATCGTGGCCTGCACCGGTCCATCGTGCGGGTTTAACATCACCACATGCCGACTGCCCCGCGGGGCGCCGCTGCGGGTGACGGCTTCAGCGTCCATTCCGGTCAACTGGTGTACCAGTTCAACTGGATTCGCCACGGTCGCCGAACAACAGATATAGGTCGGATGGGAACCGTAATAGCGGCAGATACGCTGCAAGCGACGGAATACCTGGGCCAAATGGGAACCAAGCAGTCCCCGGTAGGTGTGCACTTCGTCTATGACGATAAAATCCAGGTTTTCAAATAGCGCCCGCCATTGCTGGTGATACGGCAGCAGGGCAAGGTGGATCATTTCCGGGTTGGTAAGCAGGATATGAGGCGGGTTGTTGCGTATTTTTTTTCTGAACCAGGCCGTCGTATCCCCGTCGTATATGCCGGCGGTCAATTGCCCAGCCGGCAGATGCCCGGCAACGGTCTCAAACGCCCGGTGCTGGTCTTGAGCCAGCGCTTTCAAGGGAGACAGATAGAGGGTGCGGCTGTTAGAATTGGATAGCACCCGCTCTACAACCGGAAGGGTATAGACCAGGCTTTTGCCGCTGGCGGTCGGTGTGGCCATGACAACATGCTGCCCCTTGCGGATCAAATCGACGGCCCGGGCCTGATGGGAGAACAATGCCGGTATGGCCATGGCCGCCAACAACTCCTCCACGGGAGCGGGCCAGTTCACGTCCGGCCTGCCGGTAAAGATGCCTTGGGCGTCCTTTTCGTGGTGGCAGACTACCTGGTCGCTAAACAGTCGCGACGTTTTAAGGGCAGCGATATATTCAGTCACATCCGAGGAGCGCTCTGGGCTTTTTTTCGTGTTATTCATCCCTAATTTGCTTGATTTAATGGTTTTATGACATATTATAGGGCTGTCTTTACCAATCACCACCAACATGCTAATACAACGAAATACCCGGCTTTACAATTGCGGGGGCTAAAACTTTATCATTCAGTCTAAGGGAATAAGAGCGTTTCTCAGGAAAACTCCATGATGATCGACCAGATCGTGATCCTTCTCATCCTGCTGATGCTTTCCGGCTTTTTTTCATCGGCAGAAACCGCCCTGTTTTCCATCAGCAAAACCAAAGCCCGCCACATTGCCAAGAAAAAAGACGGGACGAGCAGGCTTATCGAAAAAATGAAGGCCGACCCTCACCGCCTGCTGTCCACCATCCTCATCGGCAACAACGTTGTCAATGTGGGTGCCTCAGCCCTGGCCACTTCGATCACTATCGGCCTTTTCCCCAACTATGCGGTGGGTGTGGCCACCGGCGTGATGACCTTCCTGATTCTGGTCTTTGGCGAGGTGTTCCCCAAATCCCTGGCGACCCGCAACAATGTCCTCATCGCCCGCCTGACAATCTACCCGATCTACTGGCTCTCGATCCTGTTTTATCCTGTGATCTTTTTCATGAATTTCATTCCGCGTCTCACCGGCCGGATCAGGAAGACCCCGGCGGCCACGGAAGAGGAATTGATGACCTTTGTCGAAGTCGTCGAGGAAGAAGGCGGGATCGAGGAAGAGGAAAAAGAGTTTATCAGTGCCATTTTTGAGTTTGACGATACCAATGCATCCGAGATCATGACTCCCCGGGCAGACATGTTCGTTATCGAGGCCGCCGAACCGCTGAACCTGGAAAATATTATCAACTCCGGATTTACCCGAATACCGGTAACGGACGGCGAGCCGGACAATATTATCGGGATCATCAACATCAAGGATCTGTTCCTCCAACAGGTCAAATCAGGCGAGAAGCTGGACATTCGGGAAATCATGACCCCGCCCTACTTCGTGCCGGAAAATAAAAAACTGGACAAACTTTTTCAGCAGTTCAAAAAAAGACGCCAACACATGGCCATTATTGTGGATGAACACGGGGGGGTTTCCGGCCTGATCACGCTGGAGGACACCCTAGAGGAGCTCGTAGGCGAAATCAGTGATGAAACCGACAAAATCGAACCATTGATCATTCGGGACGGGACGCACGAGTGGCGGGTCCTGGGAAAAACGGAGATCGATGACGTCAATGAACGCATCCCCATCAATATCCCGGATGTGCGGGACTATGACACTTTCTCCGGCTATGTTCTGCACAATATCGGCCGCATCCCCAAGGAGAAGGAAAGCTTCACGCTGGATGGTTTCACCATCACCGTCTCCCAGAAAGACGGCAACCGTATCCGCGAATACCATGTGAAAAAAAACCAGACGGGCTAATGCGAAAACACCGCGCTGATTCTTGGACACCATCTGTGTCAGTCGTTTTACTCCTGGTTGCCCTGCTGCTGGTACCGGCAGTAGCTTTGCGAGCCTCCGAAGCGGTTGTCCAGGTGGGTACGTTTTCACAACTGGCCCCCGGCGACCCGCTCCCGGCTCACTGGCAACCCCTGACCTTCAAAAAAATTAAAAGTCACTCCCGTTATTGGCTGGCGACAGACGGCGACCAGACTGTTTTGGCTGCGCACAGCCACCAGTCCGCATCGGGCCTGGTGCGCAAAATCTCCGTCGATTTAAAAGCGTTTCCGTATATCAACTGGCGCTGGAAAGTAGACCATGTATATGCCCAGGGAGACGTAGCCCGCAAAGATGGGGATGATTACCCGGCCAGGATTTACATCACCTTTGCCTATGACCCGGTTCAGGTCGGTTTTCTGGAGAGGGCCAAATTTGAAACCGCCCGACTTGTTTACGGCGAAACGCCGCCCATGGCGGTTCTCAACTATTTTTGGGCCAACCGGGCGCCCCGGGGTTCATTTGCCCCCAATGCATATACAAACCGGGCAATTATGATTGCGGTGCAATCCGGTTCCGCCAGAACCGGCCGCTGGGTGACTGAAAAGCGCAATGTCTATGCAGATTATAAAAAGGCTTTCGGACGGGAACCCACGGCCATCACCGGTGTGGCCATCATGACCGATACGGACAATACCGGGGAAACCGGTGAAGCCTGGTATGGGGATATCTTTTTCTCGGCGGAGTAGTTTGTTTTTGCTTGCTCATATTCTTACTTTTAATCCCATCTTCACAGTGCAGATAAGAGCGAGCAGATTATGAACAAGAGCAAGTTTAAGATTAAGAATCAGGGTGATTATAAACTATTTCTTCACCCGTTCCACATACTCACCGGTGCGGGTGTCTATCTTTAGTATCTCGCCCTCTTCTATGAAGGGCGGCACTTGCAGCTGATAGCCCGTCTCCAGTGTCGCCGGCTTTGAATCGCCGGAAGCCGTATCGCCCTTGATCCATGGTTCGGCTTTGACCACTTCGAGTTCCATGAATATCGGCAAAGTCACGCCAATTGGACGCCCTTCAAACAAGAGAACATCACACTCCGTATTTTCCTTGAGCAGGTCCTTGGTATCACCCAACTGGTCAGCGGTGAGGAATTCCTGTTCATAGTTGCTCGAGTTCATGAAGCAGTAGGCTTCACCGTCGAAATACAGGTACTCCATTTTGACTTCTTCCAGGTCAGCCTTGTTCATCTTCTCGCCCGAGCGGTAGGTCTTGTCGAACTGGGCCCCGGTCAGCATATTCTTGAGCCGGCATTTGTATAGTGCCTGCCCCTTGCCGGGTTTTACGAAATCGAACTGGACAACCACATAAGGTTCGCCGTCAATCTCTATCTTCAGCCCTTTCGTGAGGTCGCTGCTTTCATACATAGATCCGAGTCTCCTTTTTCGCCGCGTATTGCCTGCGGTTGTGTTTACTGATTGGCCAGCACCTGGCCGGCTTGGCGGGCCTGGTCTACGAATCGGCCAACCTTTTGTAAATCCTTTTTAAAGCGCACCGGCCTTCCTTCCGCTGTAACGACATTGGTGCGGGTGCAGCTGTCAACACCTTCCGGTCCGACCGCTAAAATACCGGCATATACATTTTCCGGTGATAGCCCCCCGGCCAGTATCACAGGGATGCGGCTTTGCTGCACGAGACGGGCCGCCATAGGCCAGTCACAGGTTTCACCGGTAATACCTACAAATCCGGTTACCGGCTGCAGTTCGCCGGCGACCAGCAGGGTATCGGTCAAAAAGAGGTCGCTGACCGGCTCGAACAGTGCGGCCAGTGCCAGGGTCGGAACCTGACCTACGAGTCCGGTGGGAGCGATGGGTATGGAACGCATGATCCGAACCGCCGGAAACCGTGCGCGAATCCCCGCCTGCAACTCTATCAAATTCTGACAGCCGTTGGCGGCGTGCTCGTCGCTGGTGAGATGTTCACACAGGTGGAGGATATCGGGCCGATAGTGGTCGATGACCTTGTACACCAGATCCGGGTTGCTGAAAAGCGGAATCAGACTGCTCTTTGCCCCCAGCTCCCGAACGACCCTCCTTGTATCAGCTATCTCCGTGATTTTCCATTTTTCCGGCGTGACCAGAACCGTGCCGACATGATCCACACCCAATCCGATGACGGCCTCGGCTTCGGCCGGAGTTTGAATTTCATATATCTGGGTGAGCATGATCGTTAGAAGCAGGTCCCGATGCAGGGTAACGCCGTGATTATATTGCCATGGCGTGCTTTTTCGCTGGTATTTAGAAGTTGACTTTTTGCCCGGTCTCTACCATATTCGGGTTGATTTCGCAAACCGTTTGCTTTTTTCACAACCGTTTCACCCGGTTAACGATGTATCGGGGCTGTTGCCCGATCTACTAACCGTATTCAACATTGCCGAGGGGTTTACATGATTCTAATTATCGATTTCGGTTCACAGTTCAATCAGCTGATCGCCAGAAGAGTACGCGAGTGCAAGGTCTACTGCCAGATCGTCCCGCCATCTATCAAGTTGGCCGAAATTCGCAAGCTCAACCCGGAGGGCATCATCCTGTCCGGCGGGCCGGCCAGCATCTATGAGAAAAAAAGTCCCAAAGTCCACAAAGGTATTTTCAAGCTGGGCATACCCATCCTCGGCATCTGCTACGGGATGCAGTTCATGGTGGCAGCCCTGGGCGGCAAAGTCCAGAAATCCAAGAAAAGGGAGTACGGGTTTGCGGAATTGAAAGTCAAATCTGCCGGTCACCTTTTCAAATCCATCGGCCGCACCACCCAGTGCTGGATGAGCCATGGCGATTCCATCACCAAGCTGCCCCCCGGCTTCAAGATCACCGGATTTACGGCCAACACGCCGATTGCCGCGGCCATTGACCTTAAAAAGAAATTCTACGGTCTCCAGTTTCATCCCGAGGTGGAGCATACCCCCAAGGGCAAGGCCATGATCCGCAGCTTTCTGTTTGATGTGTGCAAGTGTTCGAAATCCTGGACAATGAAGTCTTTTGCCCAGGAGTGCATATCTGAAATTCGTGAGCAGGTCGGGAATAAAGAGGTGATTCTGGGGCTCAGCGGCGGGGTGGATTCCTCAGTCGCGGCCGTCTTGATCCATAAGGCCATCGGCAAGCATCTGACCTGTATCTTCGTGGATAACGGCCTGCTGCGCAAGGATGAGGCCTTGCAGTTGAAAAAAACTCTGAAAGAGAACCTGCACATCAATATCCGGTTTGTCAGCGCCAAGCGCAAGTTTCTATCGGCTCTGGCAGGCGTCACCGATCCTGAAAGAAAGCGCAAAATCATCGGTAAGATTTTCATGGATGTGTTCGAGGCCGAGGCCCGCAAAATCAAAGGTGCAGAATTTCTGTCTCAGGGTACCCTCTATCCGGATGTCATTGAATCCCAATCGGCTTTCGGAGGCCCCACATCTGTAATCAAATCGCACCACAATGTCGGCGGACTGCCGAAAAAGATGAAACTGAAACTGGTGGAGCCGCTGAAGTACCTGTTCAAGGACGAAGTGCGGCTACTGGGCAAAGCGCTGGGCCTGAACGATCAGATGGTCTGGCGGCAGCCTTTCCCCGGCCCCGGGTTGTCCATCCGTATTATCGGGTCGGTACAAAGCCGCCGACTGGCCATATTAAGGGAAGTCGATGCCATCCTTCTGGAAGAAATCCGGGCCGCCGGCTACTACCGCAGGCTCTGGCAGTCCTTTGCCGTGCTGCTGCCGCTTAAAAGTGTCGGCATCATGGGCGACCATCGTACTTACGAGAATATTGTTGCGGTCCGGGCCGTCACCAGCAAGGACGCCATGACAGCCGATTGGGCCAAATTGCCGCACAAGTTGCTGGGCCGGATAGCCAACCGGATTATCAATGAGGTAAAAGGGGTCAACCGGGTTGTATACGACATCAGCTCGAAGCCGCCAAGCACCATAGAATGGGAGTAACTGACTGTTATGCCAAAAAAAGGACAGCCTCAGTTTAAGATGGGCATGGACAACGGGGGAACGGAGTCTCTCTACGCCGAAGAACGCAATGATCTCAAACTTGAAAAGCTGACGCAGAAAGTCACCATCATCTCGATCCTTATCCCGGTGCTGATCGGCGTCATACTGGTCATTTCCTACCTGGATATCAAATCCCGTGTTACCACGGTTCAGGATACCGGAGAATCCGGGGTTCAGAGCCTCTCACAAAACCTGGAATCGCGCTTTTCATCCCTGTCCGTTAAATTTGCGCAACTGGATGAGACGCTTAACAAGCAGATTGATAAAGCAGCCAAGACCCAGCAGAAACTCCAGAAAAGGGTAATAGAGGCTGAAAAGTCTATTCGCTGGCTAAACAAGATTAAAGCCGGTAAAAAAACATTTGAACAAAAAAGCAGTGACCTGGAAACCGGCCTGGAGGCCATCAGAACGGATTTGCAGACCCTCGATGCCAATTTAGGCTCTCTGGATGATTCAGTAAAAAAGGAACTGATCGACCTGGTGGCCCTGGTGGAAAAGTCCAGCACGGCCATGCTGGGCCTGCAAGCTCAGGTGGCCGAAAAGATGGATCGGGCGGAAACGGAAAAAGCCATCGAATCCCAGAAAAAAGATCTGGTGGCCAGTATTGAAAAGCTGGGCTTGCGGTTGGAAAAACAAATTGTTCTGAACCGCCAGAAGATTGCGGCGGTCAAAGAAAAAATTGCCGGGCAGAATGCCGCGGGCCCGGCAAAGCCGGCCAAGAAGAAGGCTCCCACCGCCAAATCGGCCCCGAAGGCGACTCCCAAAAAAGAAACGGCGCCCAAGCCGGTTGAAAAAACCGAAAAACAGGCGCCGCCGGCTCCTAAGCCGGGTGAGATCGAGGAACAGGACCTCTAAAACTAGGCATTACTATTTCTGATTCCTTCGGTCGAAATGGAATGACTATACTTACAGGGTTGCGCGTTTCCCCCAAAGCTCGTAATCCGAATATCGATATCCGGAACTTTCTATTTTCAAAACTCAAATCGTTATCAGCCCGACTGGTTGGCTTTACAAGTTATATGAAAATCTTAGGCTGAGCTTACTGGTTTGAGTTTTTCATTTCCGTCACTATGCATTGTTTCGATTTTCGATATGCGGATTTCGAGTTTTAACGCTACTTTTCCCCCATCAAACGCTCTATCCGGGCAATGTCTTCAGGCAGGTCGACCTCTGGAGAGTCGAACGGTGTCACCACAACTTTAATACGATAGCCATGCTCCAATACCCGGAGCTGTTCCAGCTTTTCCACCGCTTCGAGAGTGCCCTCCGGCAATTTTCTGTATATTTCCAAAAATTTGCGCGTGTAAGCGTAAAACCCCAGGTGTTTATATGTATCGTGCCGGGTCTCCGGATCGCGAGCCAGCGGGATCGAGGCCCGTGAAAAATAAAGGGCATACCCCTGGTTGTCGAAGGTCACTTTAACATCCTTGGGATCGGTGATTTCGCGCGCCCGTACGATTTTATAGGCCAACGTGCTTATATCCAATCCCGGCTCCGCGAAAAAAGGGGCTACGAGTTCATCCAGGCAGCGCGGATCCATCAAGGGCTGATCGCCCTGGACGTTGATGACGATATCATCGGGCGCCAGGCCGATGATCTGGGCAGCCTCGGCAATGCGATCGGTGCCTGAGCGGTTTTTATCCGAGGTCATGACCGCCCGGCCCCCGAAGGCCTCCACAGCCGCGACGATGCGCTCGTCATCGGTGGCGACCAGCACCTCATCCACCCGGGAGGCCGCCCGCGACCGTTCGTACACATGCTGAATCATTGGTTTTCCGTGGATGGGATGCAGCGGTTTACCTTCAAAACGGGTACTGCCGAAGCGGGACGGTATGAAGACAACAGTTCGCATGGTGCGTCCTTTCTCGTTGCGATGAACCTATTGACCGAAACCCTTTGGCCGGGCTATGAACAGATATAGTGTGGAACGTGCCCCCTGGGGTCGCAACCACGATACTTTCGGGTAAACCCACTTGCCAAGGAAACCGTCAAACATGAATATGGATACCCTATTGGAACTGCTCAAGCGTGTGTCCAACGGTGAGATTCCGGTTGATAAAGCCGCTGACCGTTTGAAACACCTTGCCTACGAGGACATCGACTTTGCCCATATAGATCATCACCGCAGCCTGCGCAAGGGGTTTCCAGAGGTAATATTCGGCGAGGGCAAAACCGCTGAGCAGATCCAGGGCATCCTCTCCAGAATGACAGCCCATGAAAATACGGTGCTGGTGACACGGGTGGACCCGGATAAGGCAGCGGCAATCAGCCGGAAGCAGCCGGATGCCGTTTACCACGCCGACGCCCGCATTATCCTCGTGGAGAAGCAGCCGTCCGACATCACCGGAAAAGGCACTATTCTGATTGTTTCCGCCGGGACATCCGATATTCCCATAGCCCGGGAAGCCATGCTCACCGCCCGGGCCATGGGCAACCAGGTACAGTCGGTCTTCGACATTGGGGTTGCCGGGATTCATCGCCTGATGGGGCACCGTGAGCTGATCGAGGAAGCCACTGTTCTGATCGTGGTAGCCGGCATGGAAGGCGCCCTGCCGAGTGTGGTTGCCGGTATGACGGCCAGCCCGGTCATCGCCGTACCCACCAGCATCGGTTACGGGGTGAGTTTAGGCGGGCTCACCGCATTGTTCGGTATGCTCAGCTCATGCAGTTCCAATGTAGCTGTCGTCAACATCGACAACGGTTTCGGGGCCGGCTACATGGCGTCGGCGATAAACCACACCTAAAGGGTCCGAGGGGTCAAGGGTTCGAGGGTCCAAGGGTAAAGCGCCTGTACCACCCTCATTCACCCATATAGACCAACATATCTTATTAATATTAAAATTATTTTAATGATAATATGTATGTTTTAGTTTAACTTTACGATCGTCGATCCGGAAAATAAATACATCGATTTGACTACAAAGGTTTAAGTCCTTTTGGTTTTCCCTCGAACCCTTGAAACCTCGGCCCCTTAGACCCTTTATCTTTTCCCTTCCCATCCCCCCAGCAAATGCATGTGCAGGTGAAAAATGACCTGCCCGCCGCCTCTCTCCACATTGAACAGCAGCTTGTACCCGGACTCGTTGACACCGGCCTGATTGGCCATCTGGCGGGCAACGTCAGTGATCTCGGCAATGATTTCATGGTCATCAGCAGTCAGGTCGTTGATGCTGTGGATATGTTTTTTGGGAACAATGAGCCAATGAACAGGCGCATGCGGGTTGATATCCTTAAAGACCACCACAGTGTCATTTTCAAATTCAAACCGGGTATCCATTTTTCCGGCGGCAATGTTGCAGAACAGGCAATCCTTTTCCATGCAGCACTCCTTTCTATTTGATTTTTCTCGATTTCAAAGCCCCTTATATACAATTAACAGGCGTTTAGCAATAAATCCCTTGCTTATCAAAGGTTGCTCATTTATAGAGTGTGACCAGCTGGTCACAAAGCCGGTGGATCATTAATAAAGGTGCTGCACCCTGCAGCAGTCTTAAGATTTGGACAACGTTATGCAAAAGCAGGCAAACCAGGTGACCCCATCGACAGCAAACGGGCCGTTCCCGTCCAGCCACCCGCGCATTACCGATCGTGCCCTGCGGGAGGTGCAGGCAAAAGTTCTCGCCGGTGAGCGGCTGGACAAATCCGACGGACGGGTGCTCTTTGAAACACCTGATCTGATTGGGGTTGGTCAATTAGCTGATTTCGTAAGAAAAAAACGTCATAAAAACAACGCGTATTACATCTATAACCAGCATCTCAACTATACCAACGTTTGCCGGAATAAGTGCCGCTTCTGTGCTTTTGCCCGGGATGAGCACCAGGAAGGCAGTTTTACCCTTTCCCTGGAGCAAATCGAAGCAAACCTGCTGGAACGCCTGAACGAACCCATCAGGGAACTGCACATTGTGGGGGGACTGAATCCTGATCTGGATTTCGCCTACTTTATTGACCTGTTGCGGCTGGTGAAACGGATCCGGCCCGAGGCTACCATCAAGGCTTTCACACCGGTTGAAATCGACTACCTGCAAAGGATCACCGGGTATGCCATCGCGGAAGTGATCACGCAGCTGAAATCTGCCGGGTTGGCAATGATGCCCGGCGGGGGGGCTGAAGTGATGAGCAGCCGCATTCATGCCGCCCTCTTTCCGGAGAAAATCGGCGCCGACCGCTGGCTGGAAATTATGGAAGCTGTACATCAAGCCGGGATATCATCCAACGCCACCATGCTCTATGGCCACATTGAAACGACTGCCGAGAAGGTCGCCCACCTGCTGCAAATCCGCGAGCTCCAGGACCGCACCGGTGGTTTTTCGGCTTTTATCCCCCTGGCGTTCCACTCGCAGAACACACAATTGGACGACCTGCCCGCCACCACGGCTTTTGACGATCTTAAAACCATCGCCGCGGCCCGCCTGCTGCTGGACAATTTTGACCATATCAAGGCCTATTGGGTCATGATTGGAGAACCTCTGGCCCAGGTAGCCCTCTCATTCGGGGCCGATGACCTGGACGGCACCATCATCGAGGAAAAGATCACCCATATGGCCGGGGCCCGCAGTGCCAAAGGCCTCAGCCGGCAGGCCATGCGCGCTCTCATCCGGGCGGCTGGATTCCGGCCGGTGGAAAGAGATAGTTTCTACAACCCCATAAACGCTGAACGTGAACGATGACCCCGGAACTGATAAATCTGAACCACAAATTGGAAGAGAACCGGCGCATCGACGGTGAAGAGGCGCTGCTGCTGCTCGACCAGGCCGAGCTGCTGCACCTGGCCGCACTGGCTGATGCCCGCCGCAGGCAGCTTCATCCGGAATCCCGGGTAACCTATGTCGTGGACCGGAATATCAATTATACCAATGTCTGTATATCCGGCTGCCGGTTCTGCGCCTTCTACTGCCAGCCGTCCCAGGCTGGCGGATTTGTCATTTCCGAGGCGGAACTGCGTGGCAAAATCGAAGAAACCCTTGCCCTGGGCGGCACCCAGATATTGCTCCAGGGCGGCGTGCATCCCGACCTCGACCTGGATTATTATGTGAACCTGCTGACGTTTATCAAGGACAACTTCCCCATCCACATCCACGGATTTTCTCCACCGGAGATCAGTTTTCTGGCGGAAAAATCCGGAAAATCACTCACCGAAATCCTGCAAACCTTAATTGCGGCCGGTCTTGACTCCATCCCCGGCGGCGGAGCCGAAATCCTGGTGGACGACATACGCACCCAGATCTCTCCGGGTAAATGCCTGTCCGACCGCTGGCTGGAGGTGATGCGGGTGGGGCATCAACTGGGCCTGCGCACGTCGGCTACGATGATGTTCGGGCATATCGAGCAGCACCGCCATATTGTTGAGCACTTGTTGCGGATTCGGGAACTGCAGGATGAAACCGGCGGCTTTACCGCCTTTATTCCCTGGACTTTTCAACCTGACAACACCCGCATAAAAGTGGAGAAAACCAGTGCGGCTGAATATTTAAAAGTTTTGGCCCTATCACGCCTAGTTCTCGATAATATTGATAATATCCAGGCATCCTGGGTTACCCAGGGAGCCAAAATCGCTCAGCTGGCCCTGGCATTCGGGGCCAATGATCTTGGCAGTACCATGATCGAGGAGAATGTGGTCGCCGCCGCCGGCGTACACTTTCGTTTGCCCCTGGACGAAATGAAACGCCTGATAGAGGCGGCTGGATATGCGCCTTGCCAGCGGGACCGCCACTACAACCTGATTCCGGCGGATAATGAAACATGACCGGCGCCATTCGCGCATACGATAACGGCCTCCATCGGGCCGGCTGGGTTCTTCAGGATCCATGGACAATTATTTCCAACGGCTACGTACGGGTTGTATCCGGCCAAATCATGGAAGTCGTCCCCTGGCGCAAAGCAGCGTCCCCGGTCGGTCAAGAGCCGTTTTTTGACCATGGACCGGGGGTCCTGATGCCTGCCCTGGTAAACGCCCATACCCATTTGGAGTTAAGCGGCTTCAGGGGTCAACTGGACTGCACCCGGGGATTCGGACCGTGGGTTCAGGACTTGCTGCAATTACGTGACAAGTGTACTCCGGACGAGCTTACTGCTGCGGCTGAACTGGGACTGCAGGAGATCGTGACAACGGGAACCGGTACTGTTTATGAAATATCGAGTCTGGGCCTTACGGACCAACTTCTCCAACAATCCGGTCTGTCCGGCTTCTGGGCCCGGGAAATTCTCGGGAATCTGGAAAACTTGCCGGATACCACCCTGCCGGACTGGTCCGGGGCTGTTAAACCGGCCCTGGCCGGACATGCACCGCATACGACCGCCCGGCTCTTCTGGCGGCCCTCAAGCAGGTTGATGAAACCTACCAGCGCCCGTTTTCAATACACGTTTCCGAATCTGAGGAGGAGGTTGAATTTATCCGCGGCGGCTGCGGTGCCTGGGCGGATTTTCTGACCGCCCGGGGCATTGATTTCTCCGATTGGGGCGTGCCGGTCCGCAGCCCGGTTGCCTATCTGGATTCATTGGGGGTGTTGAACGAGCGTACCCTGGCTGTCCACGTCCTCCAGGCTGATGAAAATGACCTCGATATTCTGCAGCGGCGTCACACCCCCGTGTGTGCCTGTCCCCGCAGCAACCAGGCCCTGCACGGCCGCCTGCCCGATATCCCGGCCATGCTGGCGCGCAGAATGCACGTCTGTTTGGGTACCGACAGTCTGGCCAGCGCCCCTAGTCTGGATCTATTTGCTGAAATGGCATTCGTTGCCCGGCAGTACCCGGACCTCGATCCAGTGCAAATTCTTGCCATTGCAACCTCCTTCGGAGCGGCAGCCCTGGGACAGACTACGCGCGGAATATTAGACCGGGGGTTTGCGGCCCGGATGATCTATGTGCCGGGAACTTTCGCCGGTCAACGCGAACTGATAGAAACTATCGTCAACAGAGGTTTTAACCAACCGTGTCAGCCTCTCTGCATTCAGGGTGAACTCCAAACAGGTGAAAACTATGCAGGACAAGCAACTTAAATGTGATGAACCGGTTCGAATCGGTCGGATCAGCTATATGAATGTTGCCCCTATCTACTATGGACTGGACCAGCAGACCGATACCCGGTGGTGCCGGATCCTGGCAGCGCCGCCGGCCGCGCTCAACCGTAAAATGGCTGCCGGCGAGCTGGATATCAGCCCGGTTTCCACAGCAGCTTATGCCGCGCACCAGAGCGAATGGCTGATTCTTCCAAATTTGAGCATATCGTGTGACGGGCCGGTCATGAGTGTGGTTTTGGCCAGCCGATACAGCATCCGTGATCTGGAGGGCAAGTCGGTCGTGATTAGTGACGAATCCGCTTCGGCGGCGGCGCTGGTGCGCCTTATTTTCCGCGAACACAACGTGCGGCCAAACATCAGTTGCCGCCCTTTGGACGAGGATAATGCCCTGGCGAGTGCAGAGGCAGTGCTGGTCATCGGGGATGCGGCCCTGAATGGAAAATGGCAGAAAACCTACCGCTACGTATGGGATCTGTGCGGCGCCTGGAAGGAGACAACCGGCCTGCCGTTCGTATTTGCACTTTGGGCTGTCCGGAAGGAATATGCCTGTCTGCATCTCGAACGGGTAACCCGGACGCTCGAAATCCTGAATCAATCCAGGCAGAAAGGATGCGCGAACCTGCCGGTCATCACCGCTGAACTTCGTAAGCGCAGTGATCTGAAGAAAGATGTTTTAGAGAGATATTTCAATGGTTTGGAGTATGATCTGGACACTGTGAAACTCAGAGGTTTAGAAGAATTCTACACCAAATTATACTACCACAACCTCATTGCTGCACCGGTTGTCACCCAATTTATTGCAGGCGGCCCGCCGACTGTGACCAGCGGACCGCCCGATGTGCCGGCCAGCCTGGCCTCAGCGCTGGAAGTGAATTAGGTACCCGCCATATAAGCACTGTCATTGACCCATCCGGCGATTAAGTTGCCAGTCGACTTTCAAACACGGTCCGGTTGCTTTCCAGCATCCGGCCGGCCATAAGATCGTTCATGGCCCGGGTGTAGTCTTCCAGCCGGACACCGGGTACCAGCTCGTCCTTTGCAATTATCGCCAGCAGGGCAATGTTCTGCATCCGGGCGTCCGGCAGATCCGGATCGAATACCGGTACAACCTTGATATCGCGCGCCTGGGCCGTATCTTCCAACATCGCCACACTGACTTCCGGGTCGCGCCCCAACCGGACATCGAGGGGCTGCCAGACCGCATTGTAATAGATCAGGGTGCCGCGATCCCTCAGGGCTTGATTCATGGCCCGCAGGGCTTCATGCCTTTCCAGGGCCACTACCAGATCCGCGCTTCTTTCCGCGATCAAAGGCGCGTGGGCATCCCGCCCCATCCTTATCTGAGATTTGACGATACCGCCCCGCTGGGCCAGTCCGTGGGTGTCGACGCCTTTGACCGGCAAACCGGCGTAATCCCCGGCCCGGAGAATGATTTCGCTTAAAAGGCCAATGCCCTGTCCACCGACGCCGGCAAGGTAAATATTGAATGCGTCCATATTGATTATCCCCGCGGTTCGATAGGTTTAGGTGATGTTATCGCTTTTACCGGACAGGTCTGTATGCAGGACCCGTCACCGATGCAAAGGTCGTGGTTGACGGACACCCGGCCATCCAGACCGCGGGTAAAAGTAGGACAGGCGAATACTTCCACGCACTCGTGAATCCGCTCGCAGACATCCTGGTCCACCGCCACCGCCCTCTGCTGGTAGTTCGGTTTTCTCTTTTGCTCACGCATAAATTTGAGCATGCAGGGATGTCGGGCGATCACCACGCTGAACGCCCCGTCGTTGACCGCAGTTTCAACCAGTTCTTTCAAGCGAGCCTGCTGATAGGTGTCGATTTCATATATATTGGGGACGCCCAGCCCTTCCAGCACTTGACGCAGGGGGATTTTTTCAACCGGCTCGTTAAAATTCCGTCCAGATGCCGCGTGGTCCTGGTGTCCGGTCATGGCGGTGGTCATGTTTTCCATCAGCAGCATGGTAATATTGTGCTGATTGAACAAAGCGTTGATGATACCGGGTAGACCGGCGTGAAAGAAGGTGGAATCTCCCATGAACACGACGATTTTGCGAGTGTCATTAAATAGAGACAGACCGGCGCCCATCCCGGTCGAGGCCCCCATGCACATGAGCAATTCCCCCATTTCGTAAGGCTCCTGGAACCCCAGGGTGTGGCATCCGATATCCGCAACGGTGATATCTGTTTCGGCCAGCGCCTGTTTTATGGCATGGAACGCACTGCGATGCCCGCATCCCGGGCACATTTGCGCCGGTCGCAAAGGGGCCGGTGGCGGTTCTTCCCGACGCTCCGCGCGTTCGGGGAGCAGATCCGGCCAGGTATCTTTCAACAGAGCGTAAACCTTATCAGGCGTGTATTCACCCAGCCAATCATCCAGAGCAATCTTGCCGGTGATTTTAACCGGGATGCCCTCATCGAAAGCCAGGGCTTTGATCTCGTTTTCAAGCGTATTGTCCAGCTCCTCCAGTATCTTGATTTTTTTGTGATTATTTAAAAATTCCCGGATCATGACCCGGGAAGCCGGATAGACCAGGCCGAGTTTCAATATGTCCGGTTTTTCGCTCGCCGCGTTCAACACATCCAGCAGGGACAAGAATGGCAGCCCGGAGGTGATGATTCCCAGATCCCGGTTGCCGTTATCCACTACCTGGTTGACTCCCGAGGTGATGCCCCATTGTTCAACTTTAATCAGATTCACCAGCGCCCGTGTTTTCATGGGAAATACCAGGGATGCAATGGGGATATAGGGGCCATTGTTTTTATCAAATCGGGGCGTGCTGTCCGGATGGATCGGCGTACGTGCCGGAAATGCAATTTTTTCCTTGGCATGGCAGACATGGGTCGTCATTCTCAAAATGACCGGCATCTGCATCTGCTGCGACAACTTGGCCGCTTTCAGGTAGTAGAGATAGGCCTCGGCCGGCGAAGCCGGCTCCAGCAGGGGCGTATAGCTCATGCGGGCCAAATGCCGGTTGTCCTGCTCGTTCTGGGATGAGTTTGCACCGGGATCATCACCGAGAATGATCACCATCCCGCCGATAATGTTCATCAGGCTCAATTGAACAAAGGTGTCTGCTGCGACATTCAAACCCACGCTTTTAAAAAACACGGTGGAAAGATGACCGTTGACGGCGGCGCCGTAGGCCACTTCCGTCGCCACCTTCTCATTGGTGGAAAACTCGAAATAGAAGGGTCGGCGGTCAGCCGGGATAGATCCGATGGCCGTGGCAATTTCAGGCGTGGGTGAGCCCGGGTAAGAGGTGACGACCCGGGTGCCGGCTTCGATCATGGCCCGCACCACGGCAGTGTTACCCATCAAGATCTCTTCAAACGGCTCCTCTCTGAGGAGCATTTCGCCCATATCTTTCATTGGTAGTCCTCTGGCCGTAGGGTGTATCGCGGTTCCCGCAGCCTTAAATGTTCACACTGCAGGCATCTTCACAATGGTTTGGATGGACAGATAAAAAGTCTGGCCTGAATACAGGTCAGCTCCTTATAAATTAAGACCTAATCGCAACGATTCAACAGCGCCTACGGCGGACAGCTGCCGGGATTACGGTATCTGGACCCGGTACTTTTTCACGTACCCGATCGGCTTGTAACTGTGCTTGGCCCGACGCAACCCCTCATTGCCCAAGTCCTGTTCACGATTGATGGTGTCGTATTGGTCCGGCAGGATCGAGGCAAAGGCCTGGTTTACGAATTGCCAGACGCCTTTATAGCCGCTGACGGCCTTTTCAAAATGGATGATAAAGCTCTTGCCGCGGGCATTTTCTTCTCCCAGAGAGTAGGCAACCGGGTGATCCTCCACATAGTAAATGCCGCCTCACAGCTGCAGTTCTTCGGCGTGCAGCAGTGCTTCCCTGGCGGCCTGGTAGTCCCCCGGGTCATCACGTCCTTCCACCCAGTCCTCCAGGATCTGCAAAGCAGCCGGCAGGTGGCTTTCTAAAAGTGGCTCTCCCGTATAGGTATAATTTTTTAAAAACGCCTTGATGAGATTGCGTTTTTTATGAAATTTGCGTCCGGTAAGCTCCGCCAGCGCCTGACGGGAGTAAAGGTAATCGAAATTATCCCGGTCCTCCTGAACAATGAACCCCCGGGATGCCAGCTGCTCAGCCAGGGGTTCCGGTACACATTTCATCGATCCGAATCCACTGAATAGCTGGTTCAGCAGCGCATCTTCCGGCAGTCCGAAAGGCAGCATGAAAAACGGAATGCCCTGGTCACGCCCGGTAAGCAGGATCAAATTCCCGGGCAGCCGGGACACTCGATAGTGATGGTCGCGTCGAAAAAGATACAGGTTGGCGAAGGTGAATTCGGAGACACCATCGGGCAGCTGCTGAAAACGCGGGTGCAGCTCGGGTCTCAAATCAAGGTTCAACGCGACAGACTCGGGATAGACGGGAATCGGCATCGGGACGTCTCCAGGGTTACCAGGCAATCTATTTGGAAAGC
>Ga0126327_10000151_pt1 | contig 17932 bp, 15 predicted proteins | sample InaspJWI30metaG_FD_101392 | JGI IMG/M metagenome (GOLD analysis project Ga0126327, IMG submission 101392) | Marine gutless worms symbiont microbial communities from Oahu, Hawaii - Inanidrilus sp. 1 OAHU.JWI-30 metaG | ecosystem: Host-associated > Annelida > Digestive system > Unclassified... | reverse complement strand
GTCGGCCATGAACAGGCAGTAGTTCTCGGCCGCCCAACCCTTGGTCCCGTAGGTCCAGTCAGCGCCCACGGAGTGCATGATCTTCCACAGCGGTACCATCTCGTCCGGCTCGGTCACCGGCTCACGCGAGTTCTGGTTGAGGAAGAACTCGGCGCCTTTTTTATTAACCGGCGCCTGCATGTCTGCAAACTCCGGCTGGGACTCCTGGTACTCTTCCAGGACGTCTTCGACCACGAACTGGAAGTCTTCCTCCGTGGCGCCCATGGCACTGCAGGTGTCGTTTCTCAGGGCCATGTCACACGAACCCACGATGCCCTTGGGCCGCTCTTCACGCGGTATCTGGCCCCGGGCATTGAACACCAGCTGGGGGATATTGATCTTCATGGGGCAGACATACATGCAGCGCGTGCACATGCTGCACCACCAGATCCAGTCATTGCTCAGGATCTCCTCGTCCATGCCCAGGGCGGCCATGCGCAAAAACTTGCGCGGGTCCATGCCTTCGAGCCCGGTAGCCGGACAGCCGGAAGAGCAGGCGCCGCAGGTCAGACAAAGATTCAGGTTCCCCCCATCGGGCAGGATCTCCTTGACTTTGTCCAGGAATACACTCTTCTTTTTTCCTCCAAGTTTGATCACTTCGTCAGCCATAATATACTCCGTATTTAGAATTATACTTATTTATTCAACGGGTTGGGACCCAATTCCAGAATATGCTCGGTCATTTCCTTGGCATACGCTGCGAAGGTGGGGCCTTCACCGGAAGATAGATTATACATCCGCACACGCTCGCCTTCAATACCCACTTCGGCAAGGAGACGGTTCGCATGGTTCACCCTCTCACGGGCCCTGAAATTGCCGGCATTGTAGTGGCATGCGCCCTCCAGGCAGCCGACCACATAGACACCGTCGGCCCCTTTCTGGATTGCTCTGAGCAGATACATGACATCTACCTTTCCGGAACAGGGTACCCGGATAATTTTGATATTCGAAGGATAGTCAAGCCTCATGGAACCTGCCAGGTCCGCGGCGGAATATCCTCAGTATTCACAACAAAATGAGATGATCGTGGGTTCGAAATCAGCCATTACATTCCTCCTGCCAGCAATGCGTCAATTTTACATGCTATCTGTTCATCCTCATAGAATCCCAATTGGATCGTCTGCCGCGGGCAGACACCGGCGCAAGCACCGCAGCCGTGGCACAAAGCTTCGTCTATCTGGATTTCCTTGGCCTCGGTATTGAACACCGGTACATCATAGGGACAAGTACGTACGCAGGTCAAACACTTTACGCAGTATTCCGTATCCACATTGGCCGTGATAGCCGACAGTTTGATCTCCGGTCGGGCCAGGAAGGTCACGGCGCGCGACGCAGCGGCCTGGGCCTGGGAGATGGTTTCGGATATCAGCTTGGGCCCGTGGGCGGTGCCGCACAGGAAAATACCCTCCCCGGGCATATCCACCGGCCGCAGCTTAACATGCGCCTCGATGAAATAACCTTCCTGATTGGCATTGAGCTTCATGATGCTGCTGAGCTCGTCGGTATCGGCTGCCCGCATACCGGCACTCAGGGTCAGCAGGTCGGCGCAGATTTCCACATCCCGCTCCAGCACATGATCCCGGGTGGTGACAAGCACACCGTCTGACGCGGCCTTGGCCACCGGCGGATGGTCCACATCATAGCGCATGAAGATCACGCCCTGGTCCCGGGCCTCGGTGTAGTAGTCTTCCAGCAGGCCGTAGGTACGCATGTCCCGGTACAGCACAAAAACCTGGGTCTCGGGGTTCAGGCGCTTGATATGCAGGGCGTTTTTTACAGCGTTTTGACAGCAGATACGCGAACATTCCTGCATTTCCTCACAACGCGACCCCACACACTGGACCATCACAACCGTTTCCAGATCGGCCGCCCCGTTTTCTTCCAACCGGTCGGCCAGGCCGACTTGGGTGAGCACCCGCTCGTCCTCGCCGTACAGGTACTCTTCGGGCTGGTATTCCACCGCGCCTGTGGCCACGATGATCACGCCGTGATCAATCTGGCGGCTCTCTCCGCCGGAACCCGCAGCCACCTCGGTTTTAAAATTGCCCTTGTAGCCGCCGAAGCCTTTAACTGTTGTCTCGGTCAGCACCTCTATCTTGGCATGGGCCTTGACTTCATCCGCCAGTTTACCAACATAGGCGCCGACATCAGCACCTTCAATGGTGTGGTGTAGGTTGCGGGCAAAACCGCCCAGTTGGGATTCCTTTTCAATCAGCACCACCTCGAAATCCTGCTTGCCGAGATTCAAGGCCGCGTTCATGCCGGCCACCCCGCCACCGATTACCAGGGCCCTCTGGTTGACGGGGATGACCTTGGCCGAAAGTGGTTTCAAGGTACCGGCGCGGGCCACCGCCATCCGGACTAGGTCCTTGGCTTTCTGGGTGGCCAGGTCCGGACTCTTGGAGTGGATCCAGGAATTCTGATTCCGAATATTGGCCATCTCGAACAGGTACTTGTTCAATCCGCAGGCCTCGAGGGTCTCCATGAACATCGGCTCATGGGTCTTGGGGCTGCAGGAGGCGACCACTACCCGGTTCAGATTGTGCTCAGTGATCATCTCCTTCATGTTTTCCTGCGTATCCTGGCTGCAGGTAAACAGGTTGGCATCCGTGAAGACCACCCCGGGCAGCTCGGCCGCATACTGCTGAACCGCAGGCACATCGACCACTCCGCCGATGTTGATCCCGCAGTTGCAGACAAACACGCCGATCCGCGGATCCTGGCCGGCCACGTCCAATTCAGCGGGCACCTTGATTTCCGGGATGTCCTTGCCGCGTGCGGCGGCCAGCTCCGAACCCGCCAGGCAGGCGGCTGCACTGGCTTCCGTAACCGCACCGGGTATATCCTTGGGGCCCTGGAACACGCCGCAGGTGTAGATGCCCTTTTGGGACGTCTCAACCGGTGCAAAGGGTTCGGTCTTGGCAAAGTTGTATTTGTTCAGGTCGATGTCCAGCCGCTTGGCCAGATCCACCGCCGTGTCGGGGATGGTCAGCCCGACGGACAGAACCACCATGGAAAAGGTTTCTTCCTGGAGGGCGCCGCTCTCGTCGGCATAGCGCACTTTCAGATCGCCCGTTTCGGGGATCTCGGTCACGGTGTGAACCCGCGATTTAACAAACCGGATGCCTTCCCGGTCCCGTGCCCGCAGAAAATACTTTTCATAGTCCTTGCCGAAAGTCCGCATGTCCATATTGAAAATCGCGCAGTCCAGATCGCCATGAATGTGCTCTTTGGCGATCATGGCCTCCTTGGCTGCATACATGCAGCAGACCGAAGAGCAGTAGCCGTTGCCGCACCGGTTCGTGTCCCGGGAGCCCACGCACTGCAGCCAGGCGATGCTTTTGGGCTCCTCGCGGTCAAGCGGCCGCATGACATGGCCGAAATAGGGCCCGCCCGCAGACAAGATGCGTTCAAAGGCTTCACTGGTCACCACGTTGGGATACTTTCCGTAGCCGAGGTAATCCAGGTCGGAAGGATCGAAGCCCTTGGTGCCGGGCGACAGAATGACCGAGCCGACGGTGATCTCGGTTTCACGCTCCACGTCATCATACCGGACAGCTTTGGCCATACAGACGTTTTCACAGAGACCGCAGCCCACACAGGCGTCTTTATCAATGGCATAGGCCAGCGGTACCGCCTGGGCATATTCGATAAAGGTGGCCCGTTGGTCGTTCATGCCCTTGTTGATCTGGTTCACCGCCGAAGCGGGGCAGTTGCGGGCGCAGTCGCCGCAACCGGTGCAGGCGTCCGAATCGATGAACCGGGGATTATTGGTCAGGGTGACTGAAAAGTTTCCGGGATCGCCCGCGATATCTTTTACTTCACTGTTGGTGATCAGGTTGATGTTCATGTGCCGGCCGACCTCGACCAGTTTGGGTGAGATCACTCACATGGTACAGTCGTTGGTCGGGAAGGTCTTGTCCAGCCGGGCCATCAGTCCCCCGATGGTCGGCCCCTTTTCTACCAGGTGAACATTGTAATCTGAATTTGCCAGATCCAGGGCAGCCTGCATACCCGCTATGCCGGCCCCCACAACCATAACTGATCCGCTCGTGTTACTCATTGTTCCTCCCTCTATTCACAGTCATTTTCTAATGACTATAGTGCTACGAATACGGGTTTGCTGTCTTCCATGCCGGTGAATTCAACCTGATTGGTCTTCTCCAGGTCAGCCAGCAGGTAAGAGATTCTCAGCAGATCCAGGCCAATTTCCCGGCTGATATCCCGCACGGATTTGCAGCCCTTTTTAATGGCCAGAAATATCATGCTTTTCTGGAATTCGCGCTCCAGCTCATTGAAGAGTGCGGCTTCATATTGATCCACGTCCCACTTGCGGCCGTAGACATCGCCGTTGGCGGTTATTTTTACTTCTTTGCCCACCAGCCAGCGAATAGCCGGATTGTTGACTGTCATATCGGCCGCCTCCAGCGCCATCTCCAGGGCTGCCGTGTCCAGGGGGCCCTGATCTTTTACCGACGCTATTGTATCCGTGGCAATTTCTACGAAGCGCTGGGCTTCGGCCGACGAGACCCAGGCCAGGTGCAGCCTGTCTGCGCCGATCCCGGCCATGTCGAGCAGTTTTTTGGTGAGAACGATCTTTTTCTCGGCCTGTACATTACCTTCCAGGTAATGGCAATCACCGAAATGTCACCCCGACACCAACACGCCGTCGCACCCCTGTTTGAATGCTTTGATGATGAATCCCGGGTCAACCCGGCCGGAACACATTACCCTCACGGTTCTCAGGTTGGACGGATACTGCAGCCGGGATACGCCCGCCAGGTCGGCCCCGGCATAGGCACACCAGTTACACAGAAACGCTGCGATCTTAGGCTCGAAATCACCCATGTTTTTATCCTCTATCTTATGGTTATTTCCTAACGCTCAGTAACAAATCGTATTACTATCCACTTTAGACAACGGCATTAACCGCGGCTTCAATCTGTTCGTTCTTGAAATGGAGCATATCGATGGCCAGCTGCGGGCAGGATGAGGCGCACAGACCGCAGCCTTTGCAGGAAGCGGAAATATTCCGCGCCCGGTAGCCCTTGCCTTCGACTTCATCCAGGGCAATAGCCCCGAATGCGCACACTTCGGCGCACAGTCCACAGCCGATGCACTTTTCAGTGTCGATCATGGAAACCAGCGGCGAAATACTAATGGACGCTTTGGACAGGACGGTGGCGGCACGGCTGGCCGCGGCCTGGGCCTGGGCAATGCTCTCATCCAGCGATTTCGGGTAGTGCGCCAGTCCGCATAGGAAAATGCCGTCCGTCGCACATTCCACCGGCCTGAGCTTGGCGTGGGCTTCCATGAAAAAGTTGTCGGAATTCAACGGCAGTTTATAAAGCGCCGCCAGCTTGTCGTTGTCCGCCGGTTTGATTGCGGTGGCCAGATTGACGAGATCGGCCTTGATCAAAAGATCCCGCTGCAGGACCGGATCGAACACCTTCACATCCAGGCCGTCGGCTGTTTCCGCGATTTCCGGTTTGCGTTCCAGGTTGTAGCGGATGAAGATGACGCCCAATTCCCGGGCTTGCTTGTAAAGCGCTTCCCGCTCGCCGTAGGTCCGGATGTCCCGGTACAATACAAAGACCTGCTTGTCCGGGGCGGCTTCTTTGATGGCAATAGCCTGGAGAATGGATCCCGTGCAGCAGATCCGGGAGCAGTAGGGCCGCTGGTCGTCCCGGGACCCCACGCACTGGATGAACACGACTGTCTCGGCATCCGCTAACCTTTCAGGATGGTGCTCCAGGTCGTGCCAGCGGGTCACCCGCTCGCTCTGACCGTAAAGATATTCGGTGGTGTCGGCCGCTTCGCCGCCCGTGGCCATGATGATGCCGCCATGGGTGATGGATTGGGAAGAACCGTTGGTGGCGACCTGTGTTTCGAAATTGCCCACAAAACCGGAGGCAGCGGTCACTTCGGAATCCAGCAGCACCGTGATTTTCGGATGGTTTTCGACTTTGGCAATCAGGTCGTCCAGAAAGGGTTGGACAGGCTGCCCTTTCCAGGTATGGGCCAGGTCCCGGGCTTTGCCGCCGATGGCGGACGACCGTTCGACGATGGTGGCCGGAAAACCCTGGTCGGCCAGGCTGAGGGCCGCACTCATACCGGCGGCGCCGCCGCCGATTACCAGGGCGGATTTATTGACCTCCACAGTCACGTCGCTGATGGGGTCCAGCAGGGCCGCGCGGGCCACCGCCATCCGCACGAGATCCTTGGATTTGTCGGTAGCCTTGTCCTTTTCGCTGGCATGTACCCAGGTACACTGGTTGCGAATATTGGCCATTTCGAACAGGTAGGAGTTCAACCCGGCATTGCGTACGGTCTCCTGGAACAACGGTTCATGGGTCCGCGGCGTGCAGGCGGCCACAACAATCCGATTGAGCTTCTGCTCCTTGATGACCTCCACCATCTTCTCCTGGGTATCCTGGCTGCAGGAGAAAAGGTTTTCCTCTACATAAGCTACACCCGGCAGGCTGCGGGCATATTCGGCAATGGCCGGCACATCGGCGATACCGCCGATATTGGTGCCGCAATTGCATACAAACACCCCAATCCGGTTTTCCTGACCCTCCACCGACACCTCGGCCGGCAGGGTCTTCTCCTTGACCAGATCGTTGCGGACGGCAGAGAGGGTCATACCGGCCTTGCAGGCCGCCGAGCTGGCTTCCATGATGGACTCGGGAATGTCCTTGGGTCCCTGGAACGCTCCGCAAACATAGATACCCTCACGTGAGGTCGCGACCGGATCAACCGCCGCGGTCTGGCAGAAATTACCGACAGACAGATCCAGATCGAGCCGCTGGGCCAGATCGATGATCTCCGGCGAGATCTCCACACCGACGGACAGTACGATCATGTCGAATATTTCAGTAGTGATCTCACCCTCGGGGGTTACGTAGCGAACCTCAAGGTCGTCACTGCCGTCCACCGGTTCGACCGTATGAACCCGGCTGTTGACAAAACGCACCCCTTTGTCCTTGGCGTTGTTGTAGAACTTTTCGAATTCTTTGCCATGGGTACGCATATCCATGTAGAAGATCGCACAGTCCAGATCTTCCCCGGCATGCTCCTTGGCGATCACAGCCTCTTTGATGGAATACATGCAGCAGACGGAAGAGCAGTAATTGTTGTCGCACTTGTTCATATCGCGGGAGCCCACGCATTGAAACCAGGCAATTTTTTTGGGTTCCCTGTCATCCGAGCGGCGGATGAGATGGCCGCCGGTGGGGCCGGTCGCTGCCAGCAGACGCTCCATCTCGATGGAGGTGATGACATTGGGCAGTGCGGCATAGCTGTAATTGTCAAACCGGGAAGGATCAAATGGTTTGAAACCCGGGGAGAGGATGACCGAACCGACAGCGAGGATTTCGGTGGCGGGCTGCTGGTCAAAATCGACTGCGTCGGTGGGACAGAGTTTTTTACAGGCACCGCATTTACCGTTCTTCTGGAAGTAAATACAGGTCTGGTCATCAATGGCGTATTTCAGAGGTACGGCCTGGGCATATTCAACATAGGTGGATTTGCGTTTGGCCAGTCCCATGTTGTAGGGATCGGTTACCTTTTTGGGGCATTTCTCAGCGCACAGACCGCAGGCGATACATTTCTCTTCATCAATATAACGGGGCTGGCTGGTAATTTCGACCTGGAAATTCCCGGCGGTTCCCTTTATTTCACCAATTTCACTAAGCGTTTTCAGCTCGATGTTCAAATGCCGGCCGACCTCGACCAGTTTCGGTGAAATAATTCACATGGCACAATCATTGGTGGGGAATGTCTTGTCCAACTGGGACATGACCCCGCCAATGGACGGTCCCTTTCAACCAGATACACATAATACCCTGAATCCGCTAGATCCAGGGCCGCCTGCATACCGGCAATCCCGCCGCCGGCCACAACAACCGATCCTATCGGCTTCTCACTCTTTTTTCCCATGCCCTTACTCCTGTGTGTCAGAAAAGTATGGTTTATCTCAAGAACAGAGCGCTGCTAACTACCTATTGTTTTTATTCATCGTTTTCTGAACCGATCAAATTCCCGCAACATCCAGCTATTACCGCCCAGTCGGATACGTTCCAGCCCCGGCATAGTGCTACTGTGCCATGGCCTAAACCGACATAAATTTTAACCGTTGGAATACGTTTCGTATTTTAAGGGAGAAAATTCGGACGCGGTGGGTTACCGGATGAACAGGGGCATTTTCAGAGGGTCTCATAAAACGATTTATAGCCTGATCCTTACGCTGAACGCTGACTGCTTGCAGCCTGCCTGGGCAATCCAACTTAGTTCAAAATTCTGTTTACCCCCGGCACCTGCGACAGGCTCTGAACCGGGTTTTGAAGCCAGGGGCCGTTAAAGTGTTCCAAAATGACACTATTTATATAATAAGGAACAAAAACACAAAGGTCCGTATAAACTACAGCTTTGAATTAGTCAACCCCATTATCACATGAGCACCCCGGCCGCGGACGCGATCGGATTGGGCTGGCCCGATGCTTTCCGGAAAGGCCTCGTTTTGCAATCTAAAAATTTGTAAATATTATGCAATTTACATAATGACCACCTTGAACTGATACCTGTCGATATGGCGTGGAAATCTCAATAAGCCGCTGGAAGACCGGGGATGCAAAAATGGGGTGGGCTTGCGTTTACATGTCTATGAAAGTCTGTACCTCTGCATCGTCCCGCAGAGATTTGAGATAGGATTGTATCTGCGGAGCCGCTTTTTCGAACTTGAGATTCTGGTACAGTTCTTCACGGATATCGTCAAAGGCCAGCTTCCTATTGGCCTGGCGATCTTCAACCATAATGATGTGGTACCCGCGGCTGGTGCGTACAATGTCGCTGATTTCTCCCGGATTGAGTGAAAAAGCCGCATCCGCAAACCCCTTGATCATTCTTTCCCTCTCGAAATACCCGAGGTCGCCCCCATTCTCTCTGCTGGTGCATTGGGAGTAGTCGATGGCCATTTCGGAAAACGGCACACCCTGATCAAGCTGGGCGAGAATTCCTCTTATCAGGGCCACCGCGGCCTTGCGCTCCTCGCGGGTGCTGTCCGGTCCAGCGGCAACAAATATGTGGCTGGCTTTAACCAGCGCCGGAACTTTGAATAAATTGGGATGAGTGTCATAAAACAACCTCAATTCCCAGTCATCTACAGTAATCGATCCCATAACCTGTTCTTCGATAAGCTGCCGGATGGCCAGATCCTCTTGTAACCTCGCGCGCAGCTGGGTCGGAGAGATCCCAGCCTGCAAAAGGGCATCTTCCTGCTCGACGGCGCTGGAAAAACGGGCGGCAACCCTTTCCATTTGCATATCAATCTGCTCGTCGTCCACCTTGAAGCCCTGACGCAGGCATTCCTGGTAGGCCAGTTTACGACCGATCAGGTTGTCCAGAACGTCTTTCTTAATAGCCTGCAATTGCAATTCAGGAATGTCTTCAACCGGGGTGTCCAATTGGTGCACGGCCTGCTGCAGGGCGGTCTCGAATACGGAAAGGGAAATATCTTCTCCGTTTACGATCGCTACCCGCTCAACGGGGTCCGGTTGACCCCATACCGGGGTGACCAGCAGTCCGACCGCCAGAAGGAAAAGAAACGTACAGCCAATCCGCAGGCACAGTCGCGGCCCCGTTGCATGTAAAATCATATCAGACTCGCGCTTGGTGAAAGGTTGACATTAACCCGTTGCATACCACTTTAGGCGGGGAGCGGCAAATGCTTTCCGGACTGATATCCCGATCTTAAGGTGCCCGTGCACCTTGGCATAGATCTAAAGGCGTGCTAATAACCGCCATGAAACGAAACCCTTTTTCAGATTACCATCGCTGTGAGCCGGACCCTGAAGCATGACTTCTAAAACCGATAAACCGAATCCCCAACTGGTTGCTGACTGGCAGGCGTTGATGCGGACCTTCATTCGGCCCGAAAATGAGGCGACCCGTTCCACACTGGTAAAATACATGGAACAGATCCTGTTCGGGCTGCACGATTTCCTGGGAGACCACGTGGGCATCACCGAGGAGGCGAGCCTGAAAGAACTGGCCGAACGGTTTACCAATACCCACATCAACCGCACGCCGGAAAAAAAACTGGCTGACGTGATCACCGATCTGATCGAAGATATCGCTCCCCATGCCGTAAATGTCGCCTCCCCTTACTTTATCGGCCACATGACGGCGGCCATTCCGTTTTTCATGGTCCATCTCAAGACGATCGTGGCCGCCTTGAATCAGAACGTCGTCAAACTGGAAACATCCAAGGTGGTTTCCATTATAGAAAAGCAGGTTCTGGCTAAGATCCACCGGTTGGTATTCGGGCAGGGTGATGATTTCTACGCCGAGCATGTCCAGCACACCAGCACCACCCTGGGCAGCTTTGTAGAGTACGGCACCCTGGCCAATATCACGGGACTCTGGGTGGCTCGCAACAAGCTCCTGCACCCGCAACCGGGATTCGCGGGGGTCGAGCAAGAGGGCATGGCCGCCGGCCTGCGCGCCCATGGTTTCGACCGCTGTGTGGTGCTGGTGTCCCGTCTGGGGCATTATTCCCTGCGCAAGGCAGGCGGCGTTCTGGGGATCGGCAACCACAATATCATCGGGCTGGATGTGGATGCCGACAACCGCATCGATATCAATAAGCTCGAGGCGGTTATCGCCGATTTGAAGCGGCCGGACACCCGGACGGGGATCATGGCCGTGGTCGGTATTGCCGGCACCACGGAAACCGGCACTGTCGACCCCCTGCCCGCGCTCAGCCGGCTGTGTGATGCCCATGATATCCATTTTCATGTGGATGCCGCCTGGGGCGGCCCGACCCTGATGTCGGACCGGTATCGGCACTTGCTGGAGGGTATAGCACAGGCCGATTCAGTCGTCATCGACGGGCACAAACAGTTCTACATGCCCATGGCCTGCGGCATGGTCCTGTTCAAAGACCCGGTTTCCATGGAGGCGGTGGTCTACCATGCCAAATATATCAACCGCCCCGGATCGGTTGACCTGGGTATCAAATCCCTGCCCGGATCACGCGAGGCCAGTTCCCTGATTCTGGACAGCGCCCTTAAGATAATGGGCACCCAGGGGTATGCCATTCTTATCGAGCATGGCATTGAGACCGCGGAAAAATTCGCTGCAGAAATAGACCGGAGGGCAGATTTTGAATTGATGACGCCCCCGCAGTTGAATGTACTTACCTATCGCCTTAATCCTTCAGAACTACGCAAAAGTACCGGCAATGCCGCCGACAACGGGCGCCTTCTGAACCACATCAACAAGCTGCTGCAGCGATTACAGCGCGAAGCGGGTCGGAGTTTTGTCTCACGCACCACCCTCAATCTGGCTGCCGCACCGGATACCGACACGGTGGTGCTGCGCTGTGTTATCATGAATCCCATGACAACCATGGCTATCCTCCAAGAGATCCTCGACGAGCAAATCGCGATCTATCGGGATTCAATCTTACCGTCATTGACTTGATTTAGGGCCGGATTCAAACCTGAAAAGCTGCCAAGCGGCACCGTACTTTCCAATGCCGGTACCATGGCAATAGAGTCGAGAATAGGCCCTCTATCCGATTTTTTCCATTGGTGTCCGGCGGAAGGATTTCAGCCGCTGTAAAAGATTATAGCCGTAAACGGCTGCCACGGCAGCCAGCAGTCGCGGTATCCATAACCAGAAGGCGCCGATTCCCAACGGCACGAACAACAGGGGATCTTCGATCATGGCATGGTTTATCCCGATGGAGAGGTGTAGCCGCTCGAGTTCCTCCCGGGAATAGCGGCCCTGGCGGGTCTCCTCAACGATCAGGGCGCCACCGTAGGCGATGCCGAAAATAGCGGCCGCAAGCCAAAGCAGCCCCACGTTGCGGTTGAGGCCAAGCATTTTCAGCAATGGGTCCAGTACCCGCACGAGTCGGTCGATGATCCGGTAAGCTTTCATCACTTCCAGAACCACCATGATGAAAACGATAATCACCAGGATCTGCAGAGCCAGTTGAGCAGTTGCCAGGCACCACTGCTCGAAAAAGCCCGCGAACTCGAGGGTCACTGCGGGGCCGGCCGGAACGGACTTATCCAGACCGGTTTCGGGCGGCAGGAACAGGGAGACCACGCTGACCGTAGCCACGGAGGCCGCCAGACGGAAAACGGTGGCCTTTATCGGATTGATGCCTGATTTTGCCTGAATAATTCCTTCCTGGATCAGGCTGTGCGAAATCAGTAAAAACACGGCAATCAGGGTCATCTGGACCTGGGTGAGCGGCAGGACAACCATGGCGGCGATACCGCCATAGATGCCGGTCAGCATCCCGATGAGCAGCGGCAGGGCGGCCACCGGCGGCAGCCCCATCAGCTGCATGGCGGGCTGCAGCAAGAAATCAAGGGCATTCAGCCAGCCGCTGTACTGCAGCAGCATGGTAAAAAAGGAAACCGGGATCAAGATTTTCAGGATCCAGACATAGCCGTGCCAGCCTTTGGACAGGCCGCTGTACAGAATTGTTTTCAGGTTGGTCATAGTACGCATACCGCTGTTCGGATCCGCCGGATCGTATCCCGGCCGGTCTCTGTATTTTTCCAGTTTGCCCCTTGTACCAGAGCATTGCCTGGTCGCCTATAACACAGTTGCCTTGAATGCGCATCTGAAAATCAAAGGAGACTTTGAATTGACACAGTGGTGGGAATTGCCGATCCTCAGGGCCGGCAGCCGGCTGGCTGGTGATATGGACCGGGCGGGCTAATCATCATTTTTTTTTATACAGGCTATGCAGTCAGTCAGCAGGTTGCGAAGCTTCCGCCGCAGGACGGTGTAGGAATAGTAGGTCGTGGCGATTTTGTAATTGTGCGCCACCATTTTGCGCCTGTATTGCGGATCACTGAGTACTTTCCTGGCTTTGGTCACTGTCTCGGCCGATACATACCCATCCATTTCGATCACGGCAAACCCCTTGGGCTTAATGTCCATGCTGTAAATGGAGTAAGTATTCACGAGGATGGGTTTGCAAAAATAGATCGCCTCGAGAAACGCATTTCCGAACCCTTCAAAATTGGAAGGATAGGTCACCAAATCGGCATGGGGGTAGATATCATATAGCGTATAGATCTTTTGTCCTTTGGCCGTAGTACCGCGTTTGTGATTAATGATGTCGGACACGAAGACGGTATCCACGTTCATCATCCGGGAATACTCGCGCACCCGGTGTTCATAGTCGTAGCCTTCATCCCCGGAGGCGTGTGAGATGACCAGTTTTGCCCTGAGATTCAAGCGGCTGACCAGTTCGATGGCATGTTCGATACCTTTGCGTTTGACGACCCTGGTCGGCTGCAGGATCAGTAGTTCATCATCGGCTACACCCAGGTCACGCCTTACATTGCAGGCATAACGATCGTTGTCGATCGGGGCCTGCACGCCGGTTACCCGTCCCGCATCATCTGTGGCCACGGTTGGCGGAGGGCTTTCAAAGTCCATGACATTGGGTATTACGGTGGCCGAAATACCGGTACGCAGGCTGAGCTGGTTGTCCGCCGAAGTATTGATCACCGCATGATGGATGTGGGGGATGTGAGGCGGGAAAGCCATGTTGAGATACTCCCAGACGGCATTCGTTTTAAAATTTTGCCGCTCCCAGAAAAAATCGTGATGATGGGCTATGGTGGGAATCCCGGTTTCGGAGATCACCTCGGTCAGGGCCAGCCCCAAGGGAATGTTAAGGGGTATGGTAAGGACGTTTTCCGGCACCAGCAGATCAAGCTCGAATTTTTCCATGAAAGCGTACAACGCATCCTTCATGGCGACTTTCAGGGCATAGATTTCCTTGGTTGTGGAATGGTTGCGAACGGTCACCCCGTAACACTGGTTGTGCAGTTTTTTGATCACCGGGTGCTTGAAGTGGGCTTTTTCATACAACATGGAAACTTCGGGATGACGGTCCAGTTCCCCGGCAAAATAGAAACATTCAAAGCCTTCACGCTGGAATACTTCCGCCCATTTCTCCGTTTCCAGCGATACCCCGTCTGTTCCGGCGATGCGCGTTGAAATAAACCCCAGACGATGCATTCTGCCGCAGTACTTGCACGCATTCATGATGCCCTCCCGGTTATCCGCACCAGCACAGCTGTAAGCTTAAGACGATCCGATTTCACGGTATCTGAAACAGTCGACCAGGTGATCGTTCACCATACCAACTGCCTGCATGAAAGCATAACAAATGACCGGCCCAACAAATTTGAACCCCCTGGCTTTCAGTTCTTTGCTCATTTTCTGGGAAGTCTTGGTCTGGTCCGGCACCTGCCGCATTGTTTTCCAGGCATTCCGGACGGGTCGGCCATCCACGAAGCCCCAGATAAACGCATCAAAGCTGCCGAACGCCTGCTGCACGTCCAGGTAGGCCCGGGCATTTTCCACGGCGGCGTTGATCTTCAGCCGATTACGGATGAGCCCTTCATTTTGAAGTAATGCTTCTATTTCACCCGGCCCGTAACGGGCCACCTTGTCGGGGTCAAAGCCCGCAAATGCCTGCCGGTAATGGGGACGTTTTTTCAATATTGTAATCCAGCTCAACCCAGCCTGCGCGCCTTCCAGGATGAGAAATTCAAACAACCGTCTATCATCGTGCAGGGGTACACCCCATTCGCGGTCATGGTAATCGATATACAACGGATCGGTCGTGCCCCAGGGGCAGCGGTTGCGCATGACAATTCCTCAAGGATCGGGCCCGGCAGGCCGGCTGGTGCGATTTGACGATGGTGGACAAATCGGCGGTAACAATATAAAGGGAAACAATACTATCTTGTTTAAGTCAAGCAGGAAATTAAATATTGCTTGCCATATCAGATAAATAGAACGTAGTTACGATCCATGCAAAAATTATTCGCGCCCCCGCTGACAGTTAGCAGCGACCGTTTAGAAACATTGGACCCCTTCCGCAGCGACACGATGCCGCCCGGGGGTCTGGATCCGGTCACGACGTTCGATCAGTTGGCCGACCATTTTTCACAGCACACCTTTGACCGCCATCCGGCCGGCCGGGGCTATCCCATGCAGATACCGCGCCATTACCTGGCGCTGATTGAATCACCCGGTGATCCGCTCTGGCGCCAGGCGGTTCCGGATGTTGCGGAAACTGAAACCGCCGGCATGGCTGCAGATCCATTCTGTGAAGCTGAGCAGTCCCCTGTTCCCGGCCTGATACACCGCTATCCGGACAGGGCTGTCTTCCTGGCATCCGGTAAGTGCGCCCTGCACTGCCGGCACTGCATGCGCCGGAGGGATGTCGATACGGGTATGTATGACCGCAGGGATCTATATGACGGGGTCCTTGGCTATATCGGGCGGACGCGCAGCCTGCGCGAGGTGATCCTTTCGGGCGGGGACCCGCTTATGCTGACGGACCGCGTCCTGGCAGACCTGTTGGCAGCCCTTAGAAAAATCCCCCACATCGCAATACTGCGAATCCACACGCGCGTACCGTGCACCTGGCCGCAGCGAATCACTCCCGGGCTGGCGGACCGGCTTAAGCGCTACGGTCCGCTCTATATCAATATCCAGTTCAATCATCCGGCCGAAATAACCCCGGCCGCGGCGGCCGCTTGTACCCTGCTGGCCGATGCCGGCATACCGCTGGGCAGCCAGACTGTGCTGCTCAAAGGCGTAAACGACAATGCCGACACCATGCTGCGGCTGCTACAGGGACTGTTGTCCATCCGGGTAAGGCCTTACTACTTACACCATCCGGACCCTGTGGCCGGCACTGCGCACTTTCGGGTGCCCCTGCGCCGGGGATTGGACATATTAGCGTACCTGCGAGGCCGCGTCTCCGGCCTGGGCGTTCCGCAGTACATGCTCGACCTGCCGGGCGGCGGCGGCAAGATTCCGCTGTTGCCGCAGTATTTTAAGGAGCAGTCGGCGGACCGGCTGGTCGTCAGGAATTTTGAGGGGAGGCTATATGAGTATCCCCTCGATTAGTGTACGCCCTCAATGGGCATCTTTTCGCCCAGGGCGGCGTTTTCACATTTCTTAGCACCTAGTGAAGCTTTAGCGCTATCCTCGACATAGCGTCTGCTATGCCTGCGGTTTAAAATATGTTCAGGCCCTCCGTCTTCGCCCCCGGGCTTCGCCGGACATAGGCCCTGAACCAAAATATAGCCATTGAGAAGGTGCACAAGCGTTTTAATCAAATAGTTGTTCAAGCTTAAGAAGGAGGGCTGATGCAGGATAACTATGCCAAGCTGGTGAAGGAAAATCTGGAGAAGGTCTTCGGAGGGAACCTGGATGAACTGGCTGCCAACCTCCCGGCTGAGAAAAGTGGAAATACGCTGGTATTCCAGGCCTTCGGTGAGGAATGCCGGGTCAGCCCGGATGGTATTGCCCTTGGCGGTAAGCCGCCCGAGAGCATCCTTGGGCTACTGGTGTCGCTGTACGCCTTACAGGTAACTTCCGAGCCGTGCCTGTACGAACCTTTCCGGGCCTTCAAAGAGCTCCCCGACAGCATGCCCTACGCCGGCGCATTTATGACCCACACGCAACAGGTGCTCGAACCCCATGTAGCCAAGCTTGAAAATCGGGTGGCTCAGATAACTGCAGCCTTCAACATCGATTCGGTGCCGCCTTCGGAAGGGGGGGATTTCAGCTTTCGGCTGCAGCCGCTGCCAAAAATCTGGCTCGAGTTCATCTGCTATCTGCCCGATGACGATTTTCCGGCCGCCGTCACCTGCCTGTATTCTCAAAATGCCCACCGGTTTCTCACCACGGATGCCCTGGCGGATGTGGGTGAATACACAGTGAAGAAAATAATTGCCGCGCTGTAACATCAACAGCTGGATGCAGGGGGAGGAAGACCGGAGAGCGCTGGTCAAGAAGCAAACTTAAGAAACAGATGATGCTCCTCCCACAGAACGGGAGGCATCAGCAAGCACCCTCAAAGGGGGCTGACTTTTTTTATTGGTTTGGAACTCCCCCTTTAAGACGCGCCGAGCATCGCAGGAAAGGGTGATTGAGCGAAGCGCTTGTCTGAGCGCAGCGCGTTGTGCCGAGCGCACCCTTTCCGAGAAGCGCAGGGCAGCCCGCAGGGCCGCGTCTTATGGGCGTTTTCTTTTGGTTCCGTTTTCTTTCACGTGAAAGAAAATGAACAAGATATCAAATAAATAGTAACGCCTTACAAGCCTGCGACGACAATGTTTTAAAGTAGCCTTTCTAACCGGATCGGCCGAATCTTCCCGGGCCCTCCGTCTTAGACGGAGGATTTAACATGGTATTAAAGCCGAAGACCACCCTCCACCGGACAAGTGTCGGGCTGCACGTACCACGCTGGTCTCGCGATAATTACTCTTGGGGAGGAGTGCTAACCGGCTGCAAACCGGTAAAAGGCAAACAGGACGGGAATGATAACACGGGCAATGAAGAGGAGCCCTTCATGCGTCATCCAGGCTTCAGGGGTGGTTTTGCCGCTCTTTTTACAGTCCGCGTATTTGGATAAAAACCCCAGACCCATAACAAGCCAAAGGGTAAGAACGGTCACCACCAGTGTAATCGTGTTCATTCGCCTGGATTCCTGTTGTTGCTTTGGATAGCTTCTCTAAAAATAGGTCCTACTACGTTGCCCCTTGTCTTTCAAGCGCTTTTCATCTCCCGCTGCGATCGTGTTTAGCGGGTTCCGGCATAAGCCGGCCAAAGATAGTAAAACCCGGTTGTCTGCGGCGGCAACCACTCCAGCAGGCCCAGGTCCACCAGTACCGGCGGATTACCTTCACTGCCCGTGCTGAGCGGATTGTATATATTGTCGTCGGGAAAATCCGTCCGCCGATAAATCACGATTTTGGCATCCTCCGGCAAACCAGCCAGCTGGCGGGCCTGCTGCAGGGCATCGTCGATATAGCCGACCTGATCGATCAGG
>Ga0126327_10000149_pt1 | contig 18083 bp, 15 predicted proteins | sample InaspJWI30metaG_FD_101392 | JGI IMG/M metagenome (GOLD analysis project Ga0126327, IMG submission 101392) | Marine gutless worms symbiont microbial communities from Oahu, Hawaii - Inanidrilus sp. 1 OAHU.JWI-30 metaG | ecosystem: Host-associated > Annelida > Digestive system > Unclassified... | reverse complement strand
GTTTGCAAACCCTGGATATAAGTATCCCCCTTTCTGATACCGATATTGCCCAGTTCGAAACCAAATGGGTTCCCATTGAAACAGGCAATTGCCTGGATAAGATAATCGCTGTCAACAGGAACATTACCGGCACCAAGCAGACCGAGGCGGCCTTAAAATCATCGCTTCACAATTTAGAGCAAACGGTGATCAAACGTACCCGTATTCTCGTGGAACGGGTAAAAGAATTGAAATGCCTGTTGAGCATTTCCAAGCTATTTGACAGCCCGGATATTCCTTTGGCCGTAACCCTCAAGGCGGTTGCCGACCTGGTTGCGTCATCGTGGCAATACCCGAACATCACCTGTGTCCGGATTTCACTTGAGGGCACGGAGGTCCAAACACTTAATTTCATCGAAACGCAATGGAAGCAGACGTGTCAAATCAACTTATATGGCGAGCAGATCGGCCTGCTTGAAGTTTGTTATTTAGAGAGCCGGCCGGAAATCGATGCGGGCCCCTTTTCCAAAAAAGAGATCGGATTGCTGGAATCCATTGCTGAAAGCCTGAGCCACATGATTGCTCGCAAACGTATGGAGGAGGAATTGAAAAGCAAGGCGCGCAGCCTTGAAGAGCTTAATATGGCCTTGAACACGATTCTCAACCAGCGCAATCAGGACAGGGCTGAATATGAAAACAGGCTCGTTGAAAACACCAATTCGCTGATTTTGCCCTTCCTGGGTCAATTGTCCGCAATTACCCAGGATGAACACCAACTGGACCTGATAGATTCTATCCGGGAAAACCTGAATGAGGTGGCATCGTCATTTGCTCACAGCCTGACTTCGAAAAATTTCAATCTAAGTCCAGCCGAGATTCGGGTGGCTAAATTTGTTAAAATGGGCAAAAGTTCGCAGGAAATCGCCGACATTCTGAAGATATCGATTAAAACGGTGAAAAACCATCGTCATAAGATCAGGGAAAAGTTGGGGATTAATAAGCGAAGCACAAACTTAAGAACTTTTCTCCTCTACCTGGAATAATGGGCCGGTGAACCATTTGGTCGGTTTACGCATACCCTTGCCATCACTACTATAGTCCGGCCACTAAGGCTTGAACGTGACGAAGCGACCCGTCAAAATACTACTCGTGGACAGCAACCCGGGGGACCGAGAAGCGTGGAAACGGTTTGCGGCTGACCGCCAACTGTCCATTGAGTCTCACCTGGCCGAGTCTGTAGCAGAAGTAAAAGGCTTTCGCGCCTTTCCGGACGTAGACGTCATCGTTGCCGATGTCAGGTTTGCCGACGGAGAATTGTTTGAGCTGCTGGATCTGTTTGCCGGGCGGCCGTTCATCGTGAACACTGCTGACGGCAACGAACAGATCGCTGTCCGGGTTATGCAGGCCGGTGCCTGTGACTATCTGGTCAAAGATCCCCAGGGCCGCTATCTGTATTCGCTGGCGTCCGCCATACATCGTGCGGTCCAGCGCAAAGCGGACACAGAACACCTGCCCGCGCGCAATGAGCGCCTGGAAGGCTTGCTGCTGGAACAATCAGCCGCCCTGGAGGCTTCAGTCCGGGAGCGGCGGGCCATCGCAGCTGAACTGCGGTTGAGTGAAAAACATCTTCGCTCGATCGTAGAAAGTGCCGCCGGGTTTGCGGTCTTCCGATTGTCACTGGTAGAGAAGTCGCCCTTCCGGGTGAAGGTGAATTTCATCAGCCCCTCCATTTACGAAATTATGGGAATCGGACCTGACAACTATTCGCCTACCCAATTTCTAAGGAATGTACACCCCGATGATAAGGAAAGAATATTGGCTGCGAACCGTGAAGCCAAGGAGACCTCACGCTTCAATGAAGTTTGTCGGGTGTATCACCCGATAAAAGAACAGTGGCATTGGGTTCAGCTGCTTTCTAAGGGCCTGCGCGATGATTCGGGTAAAATTGCGGGTATCAATGGTATCTTTATTGACGTTACCGAGAAGCTGCAGGCCCGTGAGGAATTGAAAAGAAAAGCCCAGGATCTCCAAAATGCAAACCTGGCCCTCAATGCGCTTTTAAAGAACAGGGAGGAGGCGACGGACACTTTAGAAAAGAATATCCGGGCCAATATGAATAACCTGGTTTTTCCATCCCTTGAAAGGGTATTGCACACCAAGTTGAACGATAATCAGAAAAACCACCTGGAGATAGTGCACGCCAGCCTTAAAGAGCTAGTATCGTCTTTTTCGCGCAAGATGTCTACGAAGTTCCTGAGCCTCAGCCCCACCGAAATCGAGGTGGCGAACCTGATAAAACACGGTAAGAGTGTTAAAGAAATTGCGGCTATCTTAAACATTTCCGCTGTCACGGCCAAGAACCACCGACAGAAGATCAGAGAGAAAATCGGCATAAAGAACATCAAGGTCAACCTGCGGACCTATCTTCTATCGCTCGAATAAGCCCTGCCGGGAAGGTACGCCGGCATGCAGGCTGAGTGCCGGCCTAAGATGAGTTTTTTTTCGTTTGGACCAGGAGAGTCAACCCGCCCACAACGGCAACAAGAACGGCCGTCCCCATATGAAAAATGGTGAGCGTCATGTTGAGGATCAGGCCCGGCTTCAAGAAGGCGAAGTTTTTTAAAACTGCCAGGAGCCCCGACAGTAAAACCAGGGTGACGGAAATATACAGCAATTTATGCAATGCCGAGAGATCGGTCCACTTGATTGGCCGGCGCGTAAATCCAACCAGGCTGTATATTGCCAGCGCCGTGAGCAGTGCTCCGGTGACCAGGTGCAATTTCAGATTTGCGATGAAATTCCCGGACCACTGGAAACCGGGGATATCGGCTATATAGTAGCGACCGTATAGGGGCATGTTGCCGAACCCGGTAAACAGGGCGACGAACAGGGCCGCTGTGAACAGCCAGTACAGGCCGCGGCTATTCAGGCTTGTTTTCATCGTCGTTCTCCTTTTCAGATTCCAGGTTCGCAGCCAGGGGTTTAAACCGGGCCAGGGCCCCCAGGACACCCGCTACCGGCGCCACGGCCAGGGCAGCTGCCCAGGTGTTGGCTGACGCCATAACATCCGCCACCGGTTTCAGGTGGGGTTCGCCCGGACCTTTTTCGATGGATTTGTTCAGAATATCAAAGGGGACGGGTGAAACATACACGGTGTTGGTGCCGCTGTTCTCTTTATCCCCATAGACATAACCGCCGATCTCTTCAGCCAGGGCATGGGCCTGGGAGACGATCGCATCCCGGGGTCCGATCTGCTGCACATCTTCGGGGCAGACCTCTACACAGGCAGGTATTTTCCCGTCGGCGATGCGATGGTAGCAGCGATCGCATTTATACATAACGCCATTGCCGGCGTACTGGGGCAGCAGATTCAGGTGCAGCCCCACACCGGATTGTCTTTCGGGAATGTGCCACGGGCAGACCCTTTAGCATTTGGCGCCGCCCATGCAGACATCCGGGTGAATCCGAATAATACCGTTGGTTTGGGTGAATGCCGCGCCGAAGGGGCAGAGTTTGGAGCAGGGCGCATTGCGGCAATGCATACAGCGCCGGGGGATGTGAATTTCAAATTCTTCGTCTTTAAACCGGCCTTCAGCGGTCTGGATGAACAACCAGTTGTAGGGTGTGAGGCGATGGTCTACTTCCCTTTTGTCCGGTGCGGACCAGTCGGCGATCTTCACCCGGCTGCGGGGCACCATGTTGGGCATAGGACCCTGCGGTTCGGGAAATTTGTGCTCATTCACTTCGCGGCAGGCGGCCACACACTCTCCGCAGGCGATACATTTGCGGATATCCAGCAGTGTGCACAGCTCCTGATCACCGGCTGCCGCGGCCGCACGCGGTGCCTGCATACCAGCTGATGCGAGAGCACCGGCGGTCAGGGCGCCGGCTTTCAAAAATGATCGTCGGGTTACGCGTGGTGACATGCGCTGATTTCCCTTTGCTGTTTGTGTCATGGGCAGGCCCCGGTTTTCACACCGGCCTGGATAACCCCGGATATATTAAGCAAATGACTGATATGTCAATATATATTATTGAATAATGCGTAAAGATGAAAAAGTGCTTTAATCTAAATGCAATGGAGGCGGATGTTTAGTGTTTTACCGATTATTGCCGGGCCTTCACAGGACCTACTCATCCGGGCGCCTGGTACCGCCGGAACATTGAATTTGTATTGAAAAATTTTGGGATTTTTTATATAGATGAAAGAAGTTTAGGGTGCGTTATCGGGTGAGTCGTACCCTTAAACGTTACAACCCCGGGGAATGGCCGCCCCGGGGTTCTTTTTTGGGAAAAGTTGGTTTTGAGTTTCAAGGGTTTAAGGTTTGGTTTATCTTAATCTTACTCTCCATCTTACTCTCCAGAAAAAATCGGAATTAAGATTATGACTGAGGTTAAGAGCAAGAAACTGAAGGACCCCAGGCGAAGCTCAAAGGTTCCGCCGTACAAGGGCTAAAAGCCAAAGACCAGCAGCTTACAGCTCTTCCCCTAAATAAAAAACGGCATCGCAACGTCAGTCGATGCCGTTTTGGTTAACCCGGCGGGCGAACCTGCGGTCACTGCCAGTTGATTTCAGCGCCGGGACTATATCAAACTCAATCCTCCTCTCTGGTAAGGCCCACTACCGTAAAGATAATGATCAAAATGGCAAACATGAAAAACAAGAAGGAGTATTCGGATGTACTGGAATCGCCAAACAGCATGTCGAAGTTTAGAAAGAACCCCCAGTAAAGCGTGAACCCCAGGTTCACCAACATACCGAGCTTGGGTTTGTTCAGCAGGTAGATACCGGTGTTCAGCATTAGCAGAAGCCCCACCTCAAAAACGGTAATGTTGTTCTGGGTGTTGAAGAGAAATTCCATCACGCCTCCTTATTAACTATGTTGAATCGCTTTTTTTAGCTTGGCAGCTTGCTTATCAGATAGGTCCTCAAATTCGATGTCAATGCCATCTGCCTTCCTGTCCGCCACAGTACCGGATATCATGAACGCGTCCCCGCAGCTTGGATCGGTGAAGGTCAGGTCAAGTTCCTGGCCGATGGCAAAGGCATCCGTGGTGATGATGAATCCGCCGGCCGTGCTGATGCCGTGTATCAAGGTGCTGTGGGAAGCTTCATCAGTATCATAATCAACCGGCAGTGCGGTGGTCCCGGAATAACCGGCTTGTTCCCCGCCGATGACATTCGGGTGGCCGGTTATTTGGATGGCTATAACCGTGATGTTGTCGCGCCCGCCCCGCTTGTTGGCGAAACCAACCAGGGCCTTCACTGCTTTATCGGGTTTGTACTTAGTTGCAACCTTCTGTATTTCTTCAGGTTTGAGAAGGTCACTGAGACCATCCGAGCAGATAACCAGTAGATCCCCCTGCAGTCCTTCTATTTCGCAAAGATCTGGTTGAACGGCTTCTTTAAGTCCCACAGCCCGGGTAATCATGTGCGCATATTGTTCACCCAGCGGTTTGGCGCCTTTAGGTGCCAGTTTGGCATGCTCGGCCATATACGTGTGGGGGGTGTAGATTTCTTCGATGGTATTGTTGCGTATGAGAAAAATCGGGCTATCGCCGACATTGGCGGCAATAATCCGGGTGCCGGCCAAAAGGACTGCCGACACAGTCGAGCCCATGCCTTTATATTCTTTGTTGCTTTCTGAAAGGGTAAAAACAGCCTGGTTGGCCAAATGAATGCCGGCCAGTATCCGGGTGGCTTCCGGGGAGCAGTCCTGCTCGAGAGTGATCAGGGTTTCACCGTCTGTGTTGGACGCATCCTGGTTCATCTTGTCCTGGATGGTCTCGACGACTATGCGGCTGGCAACTTCGCCGGCTTTATGGCCGCCCATCCCGTCTGCGACAACGTAAATCTGAAGATCCTCATCCATGTAGTAAGAATCTTCATTTGCTTTACGCATTTTGCCGACATCTGTAATGCCTGCCGCATCAACCTCGATCATTGAATTCCCTCGCCCGGTCCGATTCAACTACAAGATATCTCTGGAATAGTATGAGATCGCCATACTTGCGTCAAGATGCGATCTCAAATTCAAGATTATCGAAAACGGCTCAGACACGGCGGATCTTACCGACCCTTCTTACACGCGCGACCGGCGTTACAACAGTGGCGTCTGAGTCTCTTTTCTTCCGGAAAACTATTTTGGACGGGGCTGATTTTCGGCGACCGCGCTTTTTGCGGGCTGCAGTCTTTTTAATGTTAGCAGCATCCGGACCGGCCACTTCGTTGAAGACCTGATCGAAGTTCTTACCGGCGCTTCTGCTCATTTTCGCCTGATTGCCGCGAGCTGGACGCCCTGCGGCTGACCGGCTGCCAGGCCGTTTGGTCCCGACCGGTCTGGTCGGGGCGGATACCCAACTGGCCAGCATCTGCCTGAATTTCCGGGTCCATCGGTTTAATACGGCCGGTACGCGGCCTGCTGACGGTCGCGATCGCCGCAATCCCCGTCCCGCCCGTTTGGCCGCACCTGCCCAGGGGGCCGCCGCGGAGCGATGGCTGCGGTAGCGGCGGGGACGGTTGGACTGGTGTTTTTGAATCTGTGCATAGGCAATATTGAGCAGTTGAAACTGCTCTTCGGCCAGCTGGTGCAGGGCGTCATCCCGGGCAAAACGGTCGGGGTGCCAGTGATTCACCAGTTTCCGATAGGCTTTCTTAGCCTCCCTTTCGGTGGCGTCCGGAGGCAGTCCCAGGGTTTTATAGCATTTGAGGATGTCCATCGTCCGAGATGTTATCCCAGGCGCCTGCTATTTACAAGCGGGTTCGCCGTCTGGGGTACGGGGCCTGGGTATCTTGTTCCTAATCCTGAACTTAAAGCAGATTTAGATTATGATTAAGAGCAAGATGAAGAAAAAAACCTTTGAATTCATGAACCCTTGTGCCTTCAGACCCTTGACCCCTGAATCACTTGGTCCTCCCCTTGTCCGGCGAAGCCTGGCGAAGACGGATCGGTCCCTTCCACCAGGGTAGGGAGCTATACGGACTCCTGACGCCCGACTCCGGACTCCCTGCTTTTTTATCCCGATTTCGATTTCGATTTTTACACCTGATACAGGACACCGCACTCCTGATTTCCCTTCAGCCTTCAGCCTTCTAACTTCTACCTTCTCAAGCCCAATATCGCTTGACAGATCGCGAAATTGGCAGTAATCAAAAAAGTTTAACCGTGTCTCGAAAATTGATTCTTGGAGGAGAAATGGACTACAAAAAGACTCTCAACCTGCCTAAAACCAAATTTCCGATGAAGGCGAGTCTTGCTCAAAAAGAACCCCAGCAGCTCCTGGATTGGGAGCAAAGCGGGTTATATGGAAAAATATACAAACAGATGGAAGGGCGGCCTAAATTTATTCTGCACGACGGCCCTCCCTACGCCAATGGTCATATTCATATTGGTACCGCCCTGAATAAAATACTCAAGGACATCATCGTCCGTTCCAAGCAGATGGCCGGTTTTGATTCGGTGTATGTGCCGGGCTGGGACTGCCACGGGCTGCCCATTGAGCACAATGTCGACAAGGAGCTGGGCAAAGCCAAGGCCGACATGACCCAGTCGCAGGTCCGTAAAAAATGCCGGGCCTATGCTGAAAAGTACATTGATATCCAGCGGGACGAGTTTAAGCGTCTCGGTGGGATGGGTGAGTGGGAAGATCCCTATCTTACCATGAATTATGAATATGAGGCCATTATCGCCCGTGAATGCGGGAAATTCGCCCTGAATGGGGGGCTCTACCGCAGCAAGAAACCGATCCACTGGTGCTGCAGCTGCCGGACAGCGCTGGCCGAGGCGGAAATCGAATATGCCGACGAATCATCGCCGTCCATTTTTGTGAAGTTTCCCTGCCGCAACGACTTGGGTTCAGTGGCGGCTGAACTGGCTGGCCGGCCGGCGGCCATCGTCATCTGGACCACCACGCCCTGGACGCTGCCCGCCAACCTGGCGATTGCCCTTTACCCCGATTTTATCTACGCCGCGGTGGATACCGGGACAGAGATACTCATCCTGGCCCGCGACCTGGTAGAAGACTGCATGCGTAATTTCGGCATCACTGAATTACAAGGTGGTGGCTGAATTGGAGGCCGGCGCGCTGGAAAACATGAAATGCAGCCATCCGTGGATCGACCGGGAATCGCTGGTGATCCTGGGCGACCACGTGACCCTGGATGCCGGCACCGGATGTGTGCACACTGCTCCGGGCCACGGCCGCGAGGACTATGATGTCGGTCTCAAGTATGGATTGGAGGCGTATTCCCCGGTAAACGATAAAGGGGCTTTTACCGATGAAGCTGGATTTGTAAGCGGCCAGTTCGTTTTCAAGGCCAACAGTGCCATTATTGATAAGCTGGGGCAGGGCGGCGCCCTGCTGGCAACCGAAGAGATGGCGCACTCGTACCCCCACTGCTGGCGCTGCAAGAAACCCGTGATCTTCCGGGCTACGCCCCAGTGGTTCATTTCCATGGAAAAGACCGGCCTGCGCAAACGCTCCCTGGAGGAGATCGACCAGGTGCAGTGGGTGCCGCACTGGGGTCGTGAGCGTATTTACGGTATGATCGAGAACCGGCCGGATTGGTGCGTATCCCGCCAGAGATCCTGGGGCGTGCCGATTGCGGTCTTCGTGTGTGAGAAGTGCGAAGAACTGCATATGACCCCGGAGATCCTGGATCATATCTACACTCTGTTTTGCGCGCACGGCGCCGATGTCTGGTTTGAAAAGGATGTGGATGCATTGCTGCCCGGACCGGCGAAATGCACCCAATGTGGGCACGAAGGCTTCCGGAAGGAGACGGATATTCTGGATGTCTGGTTTGATTCCGGTGTCAGCCACACTGCAGTGCTGGATCCCCGCGATCGTCTGGAATGGCCGGCCGATCTTTACCTGGAGGGCAGTGACCAGCATCGCGGCTGGTTCCATTCGGCTTTGCTGACGGCTGTCGGCAATCGGGATACCGCCCCGTATCGTGCGGTCCTTACGCATGGTTTTGTGGTGGATGCCGACGGTAAGAAGATGTCCAAGTCCATCGGCAATGTGATTGCGCCGAAACAGGTGATTAACAAGTACGGTGCGGAAATTCTTAGGCTATGGGTATCGGCCTCGGATTACCGGGAAGATATCCGGATTTCGGACACGATCCTCAAACAGCTCAGTGACGCCTACCGGCGAATCCGCAACACCAGCCGGTTCATGCTGGGTAATCTGTTTGATTTCAAGCCGGATACCGATGCGGTGCCTTACAATGAATTGCCGGAGCTGGACCGCTATGCTCTGCACCGGCTGCAGCGCCTGGTGGAAAAGAACCTGAAGGCGTATGAGCATTACGAGTTTCACACGATCTACCACTCGCTCTACAATTTCTGCATTGTCGATATGTCCGCCTTCTATCTCGATATTCTGAAGGACCGGCTTTATACCTCGCCAACGGCATCGCCGGCCCGGCGCAGTGCGCAGACTGTACTCTATATCCTGGTCGATGGACTGGCCCGTCTGATGGCACCTATTTTACCTTTTACCTCGGAAGAGGTCTGGAAATACATGCCGGCGCGGGCAGGGAAACTCGAGAGTATCCACCTGGGCCAACTGCCCGCAGTGGAACCTGCCTATATCGACGATGAGCTGGCTGATCGCTGGTCACAGCTTTTGAAGGTGCGTAGTGAGGTGACCAAGGCCCTGGAGGAAGCCCGGGCCGCGAAACGAATCGGGCACAGCCTCGATGCCGCGGTGACTATCAAGGCTGCCCCGGAATTGACGGCGGCCCTGGAACCATTCAAGGGCGAACTGGCCTCGCTGCTGATCGTTTCCCAGGCCAGCCTGGCCGGCGGCGACCTTGACGGCGAGATATATGAAAGTGAAGAGGTTCCGGACTTACAGGTACGCGTAGGACCGGCCGCGGGGGACAAATGCGCGCGCTGCTGGATCAGTGATACAGCCGTGGGCGAGAGTCAGGACCATCCGACCATCTGTCCCAAGTGCCTGGCTGCTTTGAATGATATGGCGTAAATGGTGAGGTTTCGAGGGGGTAAAGGGGGCAAGTTTCTTAATCTTGCTCTTCATCATTGTCTTAATCTGCTTTAGCTCAAGGCTTTGGATCAAGAGTAAGATTAAGAGCAAGAACTACTTGGTTTTCTGCGAGTTTTGAGATCTCCCCCCTGACCTTTGAATCCTGAAACCTATAGTGAACTTCAAATAAAGAAAACAGTATCGTTCTGTTGAATCATATGCGTAATTTCTGGAGTAATAAATACGGCCGCCTGCTACTCATTGCGGGTACCATAGTCATCACCGACCAGATAACCAAGGCGGTCGTACTGGCCAAAATGGCCCTGTACCAGTCGATCATTGTTATCCCCGGGTTTTTCAATCTGACCCATATCCATAACCCGGGCGGTGCGTTCGGTTTTCTAGCCCAACAGGATGCCATCGTCAGGGTGGCGGTATTCCTGGTTGCCTCTACCGTGGCTATCGGTTTGATTTTCATGTTTTACCGGCAGATACCCAGATCACATCCTGTCCTGGCATCCGGTCTGGCCCTGATATTCGGCGGTGCGATCGGTAATCTGATCGATCGGCTGAGGATCGGCAAGGTCGTCGATTTCCTGGACTTTTACATCGGCAGCCTGCACTGGCCGGCCTTCAATGTGGCCGACAGCGCCATCACGGTGGGGGTGGCCATTTTTCTCGTGCACCTGGTATTCCGAAAGCTGCCGGAGTGAAGGAGCAAGGGCCCAAGGGTTCAAGTCTCCCTGCTGCGGATTGATTAAAAACCCTATTCCTATTCAGGAGAGGTTTGAGGGGCGATTTTCTTAATGCTGGTTTTCGCATAAAATGGTTTTCACTTGGACCCTCGACCCCTCGGACCCTATGCTTTGTAGTACCCTTGATATCGGGACATAGCGAATGTATCCAGTTCTTTTGACCATAGGTAACATCTCTATTTATTCCTACGGGTTTATGATCGCCCTGGGTTTCTTTTTCGGGATTGTGCTCGCCATGCGGGAAGCCCGCCGGGTAGGTGAGAACCCGGAAAAGATCATGGACCTGTGCTTCTATATCCTGGTGGCTGCCATTATTGGTTCACGACTTTTCTACGTGTTCACCGCCTGGGAAACCTTTGCCGACAATCCGATTGACATCATTAAAATCTGGCAGGGGGGGTTGGTCTTTTACGGAGGCTTCATTGGGGCTGTATTAACTGCAGCGGTCTATATCAAACTTGCCGGGATGCCACTGGGAACGACGGCCGATGTATTGGCCCCCTCACTGGCGCTAGGGCAGGCAATCGGGCGCCTGGGCTGCTTCCTGGCCGGCTGCTGCTACGGGCGGACTACCGATGTGTTCTGGGCTGTGACGTTCACCGACCGAAATTGCCTGGCCCCGGTTGACAGTGCCCTCCATCCCACCCAGCTCTATTCCGCCCTGATCAATTTCGCCATCTTTGCCGCCTTGTTTTTGCTTAGCCGCCGCAACCGGGTTACCGGCCGGGTGTTCTGGACATATGTATTGCTCTACGGCTTGACGCGTTCCATCATCGAAACCTGGCGGGGTGACTTCAGGGGTGCCGAAGTCCTCGGAGTGCTGTCGATCTCGCAAACCCTGGGACTGGCGGGTGTGGCCGTGGCGCTGGTCATGCTTGTTCGTATGCGTCGCTCCAAAGCCTTGCCCGAATAGACAAATGATTGCCCGGCCACACGGGGCGGGCCCGACCCGTGTGCCTGTCCGGTCCCCGAAACATTAGATCTTGTCGATACAATGCCCGTAATTAAACATAAAGAATTGCATAAAAGCCTGAAAGACGTCACTGCTGGTGAGGCGCCCGGTGTATTTCTGATCCACGGTGAGGAATTGCTGGTGAAAACGGCTCTGGATACGCTGGTGGCCGCCTTGCTGCCCGGCGACACCCGCAAACTCAATTTCGAACCCGTAGACGGCGGGGCCGGTTCGGTTGCGGCTGCCCTGGAGACGGTGAACACCTTTTCCTTGATGGCCGAGCCCAAAGTGGTGGCCCTGCTGGATGCTCAGGTTTTCTACGCTAAAACGGATACAACCGCGATCATCGAGCGTGCCCGGACAGCCTGCAAGCGCAACGAGATGCGTAAAGCCGCCCAGGCCCTTCTGAAAGCCATGGCCCTGCTGAACCTCACATTCGACGATGCGACGCCGGAGCTGCGGGCAAATGCATTGAAATTGACTGAGGAGCAGCGCCGCGATGACGTATGGCTGACGGCACTGCTGGATTTCTGCCGGGAAAAGAATCTATCTGTCCCGGCGGACAGCAGCGAGGCAGATATCCTGCAAGCTGCCATTGCCAAAGGATTTCCAGACCAGCAATACCTGATGGTGACCACGGATATTGTCGATCGGCGGCGCAATCTCTATAAGACCATTGCCGACAAGGGCCTGGTGATCGATTGTGCGGTGCCCAAGGGAGATCGCAAAGCGGATCGCACGGCCCAGGCCGCCGTGCTGAACGAGCAGCTCACGCAGGTGCTCAAGTCGTGTCGCAAGAAAATGGCACCCGATGCCAGAGCCCTGCTGGGGGATTTGGCCGGGTTCAACCTGCGCGCGATCACCAACAGCGTCAAACAGCTGGCCAGTTATATCGGAGAGCGGGATACCATCGAGGCCGAAGATGTGCGCCAGGTAGTCCGCAAGACACGTCAGGATCCCATCTACAATTTCACCAATGCGCTCACCGATCGTGACCGGGCAGCGGCACTTAGGTATCTGAATTCCCTGCTGGCCGAAAACCTGTATCCGCTGCAGTTGCTTGCCGCCATGGTCAACCAGATCAGAAAACTGATTCATATCAAAGGTTTTACCGAAAGCCGCTTTGGCAGCGTCTGGCAGCAGGGTTGTCACTACACATATTTTCGAGATCAGGTCATACCGGCTGTTGTAGATTACGATCAACGCCTGAAGGCACAAGTGTCCGGCTGGGAGGAAACGCTCACTGCCGGCGCATCTCCCCAAAGCGGTCCCAAAAAGAAGGCGGCCAAGACTGTCAATGATCTTCTTATTGCCAGAAACCCTAAAAACCCTTACCCTGTATTTCAATTGTTCAATAAAGCCGAACGCTTTTCCATGCCCGAGCTTCTGAGTTTCATAGAACTTCTCGAAAAAGCAGACCAGCGGCTTAAGACTACGTCCCTGGCCCCTCGGCTGGTGCTGGAGGAGACGATCCTTTCCATCTGCCCGTAAACGGGCAATTGCAGCGCCTGGTGTTTACCTTTTAATTATCTGAGGCAGCGCTGTCTATGCATAGCCTGTTGCGGTAAGGCGCGGCGAGGGTGTGAGACCCGCTACCGCGACTGGCTGCGCAGCACCTCCCTGCGAGGCTGGAGAAAATCATGAAAACCAAAACCAAGATTATCGCCACCATCGGACCGGCCTCGAGCAACCGTGAAACCCTGGAAAAATTGATCCGGGCCGGCGTCAACATGGTCCGCTTGAACTTTTCCCATGGGAGCTACGAGCAGCACGGTGCCGTGATCAAGTTGATCCGGTCGCTTTCGCGGAGTATGAACCAGCCGGTAGGGATTCTGCTGGACCTCCAGGGCCCCAAGGTCAGGACCGGAAGACTTGAAAATGGAACACCGGTTGAACTGGAGAAAAACAATATCTTTAAAATTACCACGCAGGATATACTCGGGAACCGCGCTATGGTGGCAACCACCTATAAAGATCTGCCGGGTGACGTGGCGGCGGGCGACAAGATCCTGATCGATGACGGTCTGATCGAATTGACTGTCGCAGAAAGCTCGGCCGATACCGTCACCTGTGAAGTGCGGATCGGCGGCATCCTCAAGGAAGAAAAAGGCATTAATCTTCCCGGCGTTCAGGTATCGGCCCCCTCGCTTACCGAAAAAGATAAAAAGGATCTACGCTTCGGCATCCAGAACGAAGTGGACTATGTCGCACTTTCTTTCGTTCGGCGGGCGGAAGACCTCCGGGATATCAAGCGTATAATTGCCCGCATGGGGTCGGATATACCCGTAGTGGCCAAGATCGAGAAACCGGAAGCAGTGGACAACATCGATACCATCCTGGAGGCGACAGATGCGGTCATGGTGGCCCGCGGCGACCTGGGGGTCGAGATGCAGTATGAAAAGGTTCCCACCATACAGAAGATGATCATACAGAAAGCGATTGCCGCCAACAAACCGGTGATTACGGCTACCCAGATGCTTGAATCCATGCACCAGAACCCCATCCCCACCCGGGCCGAGGCTTCGGACGTGGCCAACGCCATTATGGACGGGACCGATGCGGTGATGCTTTCCGGGGAAACAGCCTCCGGGCGGTATCCGGTAGAATCTGTAAAAATGATGAGTAAAATTGCCACCCATGTGGAAGGGTCTCAGTTTCTGCGCACCAATATCATGCACAAGAAGGACCCTGAGCATATCGTAACCCAGGCCGTGGCACAGTCCGCGGTACAGATTCTCAACGAGGTCGACGCCAAGGCGATTATCGCTTTTTCGGTATCGGGAGCAACTTCCAAATACATATCCAAACATCGCCCCTCGCGCCGGGTTTACGCGTTTACACCGCACGTGAAGGTATATAACCGGCTGTCGATGGTATGGGGAATCGCTCCAACCCTTGTTTCCAAGATCCAGGATACCCAGAAGCTCATGGATGCCGCCGAGCGCCTCCTGGTTGATAAAGGGGTTTTGAAAACAGACGATCTGGTGGTGATCATCATTGGTTTGGCGCTGAAGAGCGGGTCAACGAATATGATTAAAATTCATCAAGTGGGACACGACGACTAAAAACAGCCCGAGGGCGGCCTTTGGCCCAATCTCGGCGTTGGATCTGAAATTCAAATCCTCGAAATACTCGCAGTATTCCTCCGGTTTGAATTCCATGTCCGCCTTGATCTTGAACCAAAATCCACCCTCGGGCCGCTTTTAGACAATTTATCTTATAACCGCCTTGTTTGCCCGGCGTAGCTCATAGAGCGAAGCGGGGACCTTGACCCGCTGAACGCCCTTGAAGCCGGTTCTAAAGGGTGCCGCGAAAACAATAATTCCGGCATAGCTGTTAGCGTAGACGGAAGTTCTGGGAGTGAGGATTGGGCCTTGAATCAATCCAGCCCCCTCCCTCTAATCCCTCCCGCCAGGGGAGGGAAGTTTGGCTGACATCTGACACCTGACTCTGGCCCCCTGAGCTCTCAGTCTTGTTCTTTGCCCTTTCACCCCATGCACTATGCCCTATGCGCGCGCTACAGCGCGCTTTCACCCTTGAACCCGCCCTTAATGCCCTTCAGTATGCATTTGTTCATTGAAAACAGTTCACTGAAATGGTAAGAGAACAGATTATTACTGTGTTGCCAGTTTTTCCCTAACCCGCTTCGTTCCTGAGGCAGAAACAAAGGAGGATACAATGCGAAAAGGTCTGTCATTTGTCGTGATGATACTGGTCTTGGGACTGGTGTATTCAAGTAACGCCTGGAGCTTCAAGTGGCCCTGGCAGAAAACAAAAGCCATCAAAATCGGGATCAACGCGCCCATTACCGGTGACATTCCCAAAGTAGGGGAGGGCACCAAGTTCGCAGCCCAGATGTGGAAAGCCGACATCGATAAAGCGGGCGGCCTGGAAGTTGGCGGTAAGAAATACCCCGTGGAACTGGTAATCGAGGATAATGAATCCAAGGCGGAATCCGCGGTCAAGGCCAATACCAAAATGATTACCGAGGACGAGGTGCTCGTCATTGTCGGTCCCCAGTCTTCCAAACAGGCGGTCCCGGCCGGCGATGTGGCCAACAACTATATGACCCCCATGATCAGTCCCTGGTCCACCAATCCCAATACCACCAAGGATCGTCCGTACGTCTTCCGCGGTTGCTTCCTGGATCCCTTCCAGGGACCGGTTGTGGCCAACTTCGTCAAGGAAGAGTTCGGTTTTACCAAGGCGGCGGTTCTGTATGACGTGGCCAGCGATTATCCCAAAGGTCTGGCCGAATTTTTCAAGAAAGCCTGGGAAGACCTCCATGGTGCCGGCAGCGTGGTTGCCTATGAAAGCTTCACTACCAAGGACGTTGATTTCAGCGCTCAGCTGACCAAGATCAAGGACTCCGGGGCCCAGTTCCTGTTTACGCCCCAGTACTACAACGAAGTAGCCCTGATCGTAAAACAAGCCCATGAACTGGGCTTCAACGGCCCGGTTGTCGGCAGTGACAGCTGGGGCAGCGCTGAGACCGTGAAACTCTGCGGCGCAGACTGCTACGGCCAGTTCTTCTCTACGCACTATGCGGCCGCCGGTGCCACCGGCGCCACCAAGGCGTTTATCGACCGCTACAACAAAGAGCACGGTTACATTCCGGATGACGTCGGTGCTTTGACCTGGGATGCTCTGCGTCTGGCCCAGACGGCCATCGAGAATTCCGGCAAGATTACCGGTGACCTCAAGAAAGACCGGAAAGCTGTCCGGGATGCGTTTGCCAAGATTAAAAACTTTGACGGCATCACCGGTGGTATGACCTTTACCGAAGATGGCGACCCCATCAAATGCGCCGTCATCGTCAAGATCAGCGACAAGGGCGAGTACGAATTCTATAAATCCGTATGCCCGAATTAACTGATCCGAGCGTGCCCGTTTGATTATGGGGCGCTTGAAGTCAAAATCAGTATCCATTTATACAGGGCGGAAGGACGACCTGGTTTTACGACCGGGGCCCGTTTTTCCGCCCTGATAAATAGATGCGCAGGAGTTAATAATGGAATTCTTCCTTCAAAACGTCATCAATGCCCTACAGTGGGGCAGCTTTTACGCCCTGATCGCCCTCGGGTACTCCATGGTTTACAGCATTTTGATGCTCTTCAATTTTGCCCACGGCGATATTTTCATGGTGGGTGCGTATATAGGGTTCGGGATTGCCAGCCTGCTGCTGGCCCTGTTTGCCATGGGTGGCCTTATGATCCCCGGCTGGCTGACTTTGATCCTGACCATCATCATTTCAATGTTCCTGACCTCATTTGTGGGCATGCTTGTCGAGCGCATCGGGTATCGGCCCCTGCGGGACGCACCGCGGGCATCAGCGGCTATTACCGGCCTGATGATCGGTATCATCCTGGAGACCGGCAACCTGGCCATGTTCGGCGCCCAGCGGCTAAGTTTTCCCTCTCTGATTGAAACGGCCACCTATAATCTGGGCGGGATTTTCGTGACCAACAAGAAAATCCTCATCGTGGGGGTATCCCTTGTCTTGATGTACGGCCTGCATCTTTTCATCCAGAAGACCAAGTGGGGTATGGCCATGCGGGCCATGTCCTACGACTACCTGGCGGTTCCGCTCATGGGGGTATCCATCAACGTGATTGCACCCATGACCTTTGCCATTGGTTCGGCCCTGGCCTCTGCGGCCGGCATCCTCTACGGTATGGCCTACCCGGTCCTGGATCCCTATATGGGCATTCTGCTGGGCTGGAAGGCTTTTGTGGCGGCCATTCTGGGCGGTCGCGGATCGATTCTCGGAGCTGCCCTGGCCGGCTTCTTGCTCGGATTCATTGAAATATTCGTGGCCATGGTGTTCCCGTCGACGCTGCGGGACCTGATCGCCTATTCAATCATCCTGTTGATCCTGACCTTCCGGCCGCACGGCTTCTTCGGTCAGGCCCACAGCACCCAACTCAGACTGTAATCAGGCCGATCCGAAAACGGATCTACTGTTAGACATATAAAAGGGATTGATATGGAAGCAAATAACATCAAAGCGAAAGCCAAACGCGGTAAACTGGTCGGTATCGTGCGGGACCTGATCGAAACCGTACCCACGCTTGGCTGGTTGCTCGGCGCATTGGCCGCGGTATTCGCAGAGATTCTTTTCGGCGACCTGGTCGCGCTGGTCGTGGGACTGCCCAAGATACCGGTGCTGTTCGGTTGCTTGATTGTCCTGAAAAAGCCGCTGTTCATACCCAGTGCGTTTATCTACATGTTCCTCATTTATATCTTGCCGATCTATCTGGTCACCCGGTTTTCCCGCGGGCTGGCCAATCGATTGGCCACCAAACTGGACAACCTGCCGATTACGATTTCGACCATCGTGCACCTGCTCCTGCTGTATGGGGCGCTGTTCCTGTGGGCCGATCTGAGTGACTACCGTATACTGG